>Ga0256842_1001257_pt1 | contig 20798 bp, 28 predicted proteins | sample 4559240metaG_FD_185973 | JGI IMG/M metagenome (GOLD analysis project Ga0256842, IMG submission 185973) | Hydrothermal vent microbial communities from Guaymas Basin, Mexico - 4559-240 | ecosystem: Environmental > Aquatic > Marine > Hydrothermal vents | place: Mexico: Guaymas Basin | collected... | reverse complement strand
TTGATGGTGTTGATGTTGTGGATTGGCAGAATTCCGATTTGGGGGCGGGATATGTAGGTGTTTGGATGACTTATAATGGAAAGACGGAGTATGATTGGTTCTTCGCTCGCAAATTCGCCGACCAAGAGCCAACAGTTAGTTTTGAGGGTTTTGGCGAGGATTCTTCGCAGCCGAGCATTGTTTTCAAAAGTCCTGTAGACGGCTTCTCAGATTCTGACAGTAGAAGCGTTTTTGTGAGTTTGAAGGGTTCTAATCTGAACAGCACTTATAATTGTTCTTTGAACTTTTCTAACGGCGACTACTCAACGGTTGTCGACGGTTTTGCGATTAATGATTCCAACCCCTGGGTTAACCTGACTGTTTACCCGCCTATCGGTTCTTACTCGCTGTCCGCAACTTGTGCGGGTTCGGAAGAGAACTTGTCGGCTAACACTTCTTTTTCAGTGTCTCCGAGTTTTAAAGTGTTTGTTGGGAGTTTTTATTCGGCTGGCTGGTTGGGTTTGGACTTCTCAACGGAGAACCCTTACTCTGCTTCGGGTTTTGTTAACTCTTCGATTGTTTCCGCAAATCATCCTTACGCGGTGTTTCCATGCTCTTCTCTCGGCGTGTCGCCTAACTTGTCAAGTTCTGCTTGCGATTTGCTTGTTGATAATGTGACTTCGTGTAAGTATCCTTTGCTCAACTTGACTGTTAGCGGTTCCGGTTTTGACAATTACTGGGGTGGCGTGTTTGTTTGTGAGCCTCATGAGGGGGACAGTTCTGGAACTTTGTTTGACGGTTTCGTGTCGGCTCCGCCGAGCGAAGTTGAGGTTTTTAAGACGCCTAACAGTTCTAACAATGTTTTTTACGGGTTGGACATTCCGATCGTGCTGAGGGTTTTCAGGCCTGTTAGCGTGTCCCTCACCGCAGATTCGTATGGTGCCCACATACTGCCTCTTAGCTTGGACAATCCCAACGACGGCTTTTCAGTCATCACTCCCTCAGCGGATGCGGGGGGTGTGATAACAGTCACGACTTCCACTTCTCAACCGTTCCTGCCAGAGCAAAACCTCAACCTCTACTTAGACGGCGATTTGGCGGTTAGCAGCGGTTTCAGCTTCGGAGCTGGAACCTTCGGCTACGCCGAGAAAAACTTCACGATTAAGGACTTAACAGTTTTCAAAACTCATGAGTTGACGGCTAACACTTCAAACGATTTCTTCTCATACTCAGCTTCGCAGAGCTTCACAAACCACTTCGGCATTTACAACTTCTCAACTCTTGATGAGAAGAACTTTTCAAGTTTCAACTTTTCACATGCGGACTCTTCGCAGACCGTTCTCGTCTGCTCTGACGGCTCAACTTCTACAAAAGAATTGAACGGTTCCGTCCACGACTTCGTGGTTGATTGCGTTCCTTCAAGGTTTGATATCCGAGCGGGTTTCGGCAACTTCACAGAGGTTAGGAGTTACCACTTGTCACCTGGCGTTCACACTTTTAACACTTATCTTATCGACTTGTCTAACACGGCGGCGTATCAGGTTAAGTTTGTTTTTGAGGGTTTGGAGAATTGGCAGAGTCCGAGAGTGGATTTTGAGCGTGAAGGCAGGGTTATTATGAGTGAGGTTCCCGACCTCACATATTCAGTTAGTAATTACTTCTTACCTAATTATTATTACTCTCTCACTCTTTACTCGGGCGGCGGCGAGGCGAGGGGTTTGGGCAATGTGCTTGTCGACGCTCCTGGCGTTAAGGTGATTAGGATTAGTCCTTTTGCTTTGGTGAGTGAGCCGAGCGTTTTTAAGAGTTTGAGAATTTCTTATAACATCACTCCCGAGTTTGTGAGGGTTCAATACGCCGATCTCGATGGGAAGACTCGCAGCGTTGCGGTGACCGTTTCCAACTCTGCGGGGGAAGTTCTGTTTCACAACTCCGCTTTCGGCGCGGATAATGTTACTTTCACTTACTCTCCTGAGGGCGGTGTGGATAACTCTTCTTTTTACGAGGTCGTTTTGGATGTTGATAATGAGGAGTTCGGCAGTTTGCAGTTTCACAAAGAGCTCACTCTTAGTAAGGGTTTATCTTCTCTCGGCGTTGTTGGTGGAGATTTTCCGAACTTTTTAGCGGTTGGCCTGCTCATACTTATCATTATTCTGTTGGCGGTTCTTCAAGTTAATTTGACCGCTGGCGTGGTGGTTTTCCTTTCGGCGCTGGCTCTGTTCAAGGTTTTCGGCTGGTTGACGATTGACCCGATGTTTGTCGGTTTCGCAATCGCTGTCGGCGTTGTTGTTATCCTCGGTGAGAGTTTAAAAGGGGGTGGTTTGCAGTGAGGATCACGGCTCTTAGCATTTTCATTTTGATGTTTTGCCTGAGTAGTGCTTTGATAGTTAACCTGCCAGGGTTTGCTGTCAGCGGGACCGTTGCGTCTCAGCAAGGCTTAGCGGCTCAGCAGCAAGTCTCTTTGCAGTTTAACAACACTAAGAATAACAATTTGATACTGGCTAATGATGATGTTTTCGGTTTTAAGACTTTGTGGAGTTTTAAAACTTATTTTTTCAGAGTTTTATCTTCTTTTTTCTCTTACGCTTTGAATCTTATCCCTTTACTTATCAGTTTGGGCGTTCCTAATGTTTTCGCCGTGACTATTCAAGTTATCATTTATGTTGTTTACATCGCGTCTATTGTTGAGTTCGTGATTAATAAGAGGGTGGTTTGAAAATGGTGTGGGCTCCTAACGAAACGGCTTTTGATTACCTGCTTGGAGGACACCTCTGGGCGAGTTTCGCAACTGCGGGTATGAGTGTTAGTTTGGGCTTGTGGTTCGGACTTCTCATAATCATTACGGTTCTCGGCGTTTATTTGAAAAGTAAGAGGGAGAGCTGGGCTCTCATCACTAATTTTTTGCTTGTGGGACTCCTCTTCCAGTATTTGAACACTTCTTTTATCGTTTTTGACGGGGTTTTCAGCAGTGTTTTGTTGGCGAAAGTGTTTTTCGACGCTTTTATTAAGCGTTCGGACACGCCTTGAGAGGCGGGAAAAACCCTTTTTTTTTGGGAAAATTTTTTAAAGACTGATAAGTGAATAAGTCTTAACAAAAAAATAACCATTGGAGGTGGTTTTAAAATGGAAGGAATAAATGTTAGTTTTTTTATAGTGTTTGCCGTTAGCTTGGCAATAGGGATCTTTGTTATAGCGACACTGTTCCAGAGTGTGCCAGCTACAAACGACTCAGCAGCTAACGAGGCTGTTACAAAGGTTAAGAACAACACTTGGACAGCTTTTGGGCTTTTAGCGGTTTTGCTCATAGTTCTTGCAGCCTGGGCCATTCTCAGAGTTGTTAGAACTTAAAGGTGGTCGGAACGGTTAGGAGAGCTGTTAGGAGAAGGAAATCTTCTCCTAAGCCTAAGGTTTTGAAGCGTGGCAGGATTAAGAGGGTGAAGCAGAGTAAGATGGGTAGGCGGCTTGATAAGAGGAGAAAGGCTTTGCCGCCTGGTAAGAGGAGAAGTAAGAGCGGTCGCGTTTATTATGAGCGACGCAGCAACCACGCCGACTAAAAAAAACCTTTTTTTTCCTTTTTTTTTATTACCCACCTGTTCGGATTAGTAATATGTTGGCGTAATTCTTAATTTTCCGAAAAGTTTTTAAACTCAAGACGCTTATCAGAAAAACATGATAATAAGCCTATACATAATTCTAAGCGCGGTATCACTTTACTTATTCTTCAAAAGTTTCGAAGCGGAAACACCCGCATACATCCCCCTCTTAGCAACCGTTTTCTTAATAGTTACGGCGGCGAACAGCGTCGCGATAACCAACACTGCGCCGCTGCAAATCAACAACTCACTAACCATTGTTCACTACGCTTACACCCCCCAAACATTTCTAACATATTTCTTCTCAGCACTCGCAGCCGCAACAGTCACTCTCACATTCATCAAATCTTTCAGAAGTAGGAGTGTGTGAGGTGGTGAAAAACGAATGAGGATGAAGGTTATAATGTCTCAGCGGACAAGGTTGTGATACCCGAAGGGCTCAGCAAAACTACAAGGGCGCTTATAGACTTTCAAAAAGTGCCCGAAGCTGTTAAGAAGCACTGGTGGGATGTGTTCAACAACAACTTAGCCCTCTCCTTCATAACAAACAAGTCCGACGAGAAAATCGCGATTAGAAACTTCGCTGTTAGGCAGTTGGACTTTTTAGCGACGCTGCCGCTTGAAGACTTCACTTGGGAAACTTCGGAAATGCTTACTCAAGTGAAGAGCGAGTTTTACAAGCAGCTTTTCAGAGCGAAAGGCACTCAGAGAAGGATTTGGAACGAGAGGAGTCTCATAGCGATGCAGATACAGGAAGGTATCAGCACGAGCAACAACGCCAACGCCAACGGTTCTGGAAGGCGTAAAATATTCGGATTATTTTAAAAAAAAAGGTTTTGTGAGGTGGTTTGCAAATGAATACTTTGGGAAAAGTTGAGAAAAAGCTATCCGGTTTGGAAGAAGAAATGAGAGGCGTGAGAAAGTGGGAGAAGGAGATATCTGTTTTTGCAGTGTTTACAACATTCCTTCTCAGGGTTACTCTTTTACTTTTCGCCGCACTTGAACGCCACGATTTAATATTTTCAATACTTCTTTACTGGGCGGATATGTTCCTTTTTGGATTCTTTGTAGGAGAATCCCTTAAAATATTGAATTTGAAATATTAAATATGAAAGGGGGTTTTTAAAATGGAAAAAATGATGATAGCTCTTTTCGGAAGCGCGGCTGTTAATATCGTGTTAGCTTTTTTCTTAGCGGTGCTGTTCACCACGACACACGCCGTGGAAGAGTTCAAAGCCAAACTGGGAAAAAAAGCTATTATTCTCATCAACACTGGGGACAGGTGGGTTTTCAGAGTCGCCACGGTGGAGCCGAGCGGACTTCTCAAAGCGAAAGACGGCTACTTCGTGAAAACCCCGCACTCATTACTGTTTGACGATAAGAAGATCCCATTCGCAATTGCGAAGCCCGAAAGCGCTTACCTCATCAACTCAGACTTAGCCATGTTTGGTAACAAAATAGTGGATGAAGGAGAAGAAAAAGTCGGTGAGGAGATAGCGGAAAAAGGCGGAGTGGAAAAAGTGGAAGAGTTAAAATGGAAAGGCGTAACAATTAATTTTGATAATGTCCGCAAATTCTTCAAAGCGTTAGGACCCGCAAGTGTGAATGCTAAGGTTCAGTATGAAGTGGCTAACGCTTTGGAAAAAGAGAGGAACTTCCTTAACTTTAACAATGTCATGTTAGTAGTTATACTGCTGCTCGGAGCTGCGATAGCTTATGTTATTATCAAAGGCGGCGGAGCTTCCCAAATCGCTGCAGCCGCTAAAAGCGTAGTTCCACACGCGGCTCACACAGTTGCTAACGCGTCAGCAGCTCACCACTTAAGCAACGTCACAGTTATAAGCGGTTGAGAATGAAATTCTCAAAAAGTGTTCGTGAGGAAATGGAAGGTTTTGAAAAGTATTTGAAAGAGGAAACCTTTCACAAAGTCCTCACCAGACGCATGGAAACCTTCACTATCGGCAGGTTTCTCATGCTAACACAATTACACCGAAAACTTGGAAAAATGCCTGAGAAGGCGTTAGAACACGAAATGGTGAAAGGAATAGTGGCGATTCTGAAAAAGAAGCGTGAGGACTACCTGCTTCCAGCACTCCGCCACTACTTGTTGTGGAAAGGCTTCGAAGATTTAGCGTTGAGAATTCCGAAAATCCCGCAGAGCCACCGAAAGAAAAACCCGCCAACACTCACAGAAGAAGACTTGAAGAGAATAGAGGAAAACTTCCCGAACGGCAAGTGGGCTGAAAGGTTCAAAATGGTGTATCTCATACAGAAAATGACGGGTGCGAGGGCTTCAATGGTCCTCAAACTCCGACTGCAAGACATAAAACTGTTCGACAACTACGCAGTCCTGCTGATGCGGGGAAAAGCCCGCAGAACCGACAAGCTCATCAAAACAGTTATCTTCGAAAAAGAAGCTGTTGAGAAGCTGAGATCCTACATCGAAAACTACGACTTGAACTGGGACTACATCTTCCTCAAACCGCCCACCAAATCAACACCTCTCTACAAAAAAATACTCTCAGCGTATGTATCATACTTATCATTCCTGAAAAAAGCCTGCGCCAAAGCAGGCGTTAACATCGGAACCCACGACTTGAGACGCTACTTCATCTACAAGTTTTACGAAGCCAGCGGTCACGACATAGAAGCCACTCGCAAAGCTGTCGGACACTCAAACATCTCAACAACAAGCATATACTTAGAAAGTTACAGTCCGAACATAGCCCAAACTTTGAAAGAAGTTCAGAAAGGGCTGGGAGGCGGTGAGAAATGAATGAAGAAATAAAAAGAGTCATTGAAAATTACAAAAGCTATGAGAACAGCAAACTGGAAGAAATGAATGCTTTATATGAGGAAAGGAACGCCCTTGTGAAGAGGGCTCTTAAGATGGAAGAAGTGATAAGCTCCTTAAACAGGGAGCTTAAGAATAAGAAAGAGTGGTTCAAGAAAAAAATTAAGAAAATGAATAATCAAAACAAGGGTCTTAACCCTGTTAAAGTTAAGTTTAGACAGGAGCATTGGCCCTTGTTAGACGGCTACTGTCTCCAAGTCGACAGAATAGATACGTTAAAAGAAGTTGGGGCAGAGGAAAAAAAGGAAAAAAAAGGAAGAGGTGATGGGTTGGAATTGAGTTAAACCCTAAATATTGCGAAATGATAAAACAAAAGGTTTTGAAGGAGATGAAAAAATGAAATTCTTCGGCAAACTACTGGACAACTACGGCAAAGACGGAACTGGCAAAATCGAATTCGACATGAGCATACTCACCAACAGGAGAATAGACGCAATACTCATCAAACTCGAAGACTTCAAAGTCCAAGCCCTAATGGGCCCGAACATACCAGCTCTCAGAGCATACTTCGGACTCCTACACAGCCTCTACTCATACCTGCAAAGCGTTGAGAAGTGGCAGAAAATCCTACTGCAAGAAGGAAGAAGCGGTCTCAACCTCTCCGCAAAATTCGACAGCGTATGGGCAGAGCTGGAACAGCTCAGCATCGCCAACGAACAAGGAGAAGGCTTGAGATACGACAAATATGTCAGAATCCTACACGAACTCATAGAAATAGACGAAACCCTCAAATTCGCATGGCAACACCTCTTCAGCTACTTCTTCAGAGTGCAAAGCGGCAACACAACACTACTCGACGAAGCCGTCAACTCGTTGGAAGAAGAAGTAGCCGAAGACCTCGAAGATGAGAAATACATTGAAGAAGTCGAAGCAGAAGCGGAAAAGCAAGAAGAAGAACAAAAAGAAAAACAGGAAAAGGTGGTGGGAAGTGCAAGCGATAAGCCCAACAATTGAAGAGCCGAAATTCGAAACGCTCCAAAACCCCCTCATAGCCAAACTCCTACTGTCAGAAATCAAAGAAGAAGAACAGCTAAAACAGCAGATCAAGAGAAAAACCAAAAGCAGGTGGAAAAACCTCGAACTATTCCTCAGAGTAATATACAAAAGATACCTTCTCGAAGACAAAGACTGCATGATACTCATCACGGGAGACAAAGGAGACGGCAAAAGCAGTCTCATACTCCGAATGGGACTCATATGGCACAAAATCACAGGCAAACCATTCACCCTCAGAAACCACATCACATACACCAAAAACCCGCAGGAAATCAAAGAAAAACTGTTCAAACTCAAACAAAGCGGCGGCTACCAATTCGTAGGACACGACGAAGCCGCGAGATTCCTACTCGGCGAAGACTGGGCTAAAAAAGAAAGCAAAGAACTGAAAAAAGTCTTCGCAGAAATAAGAACAGCACACCTAATACAAGCATTCGCATGCCCCTTCAAAATCAAAAGAGTCGACTCGAAATACATAGAAAGCCTCTTCCACTTCTGGATACACATATTCGACAGGGACAAAGCAGTCATATTCAGAAAAAACAAAAATCCAGGAGCGGAAGCATACGACCTCAAAATATTCGACAAAATAAAATTCGTGAGCCCAAACCCGACAAACGCTGAGTGGCTCAGAATCCTATCCAAACTGAGGCGAAGCCCCAACTTCTACGCAACAATCAGGTGGGGCAAAATCCCCACAAAAGTCTACAGCTCATACCTGAAATACAGGGAAAAAGCGGTTTGGAAATTCGGAGACCCAGAAGCGTCAAAAAAAGAAGAGGAAAAAGAAGGAGAAGCTGCGAAAAAACTCAGACAAATCATCACCAAACAACTCAAAAAGTGGCTGGACAACGGCAAAAGCCTCAGAAGCTTCAGAAGAAAATTCGGACTCGACTACTCCGAAAACACTTTGAAAGAGTGGCTCGCAAAGTATGAAGGGGTCAACTACAACGAAACTTACAAACGCAAAAAAGTAGAAGACCCGGAAGAAATAGTCAGCCCAACAATTGTAGGCGTGATAAAAGAAGAAAAAGCTGACAGCAGAAAAGAAGCACTCAAAAAACTCAAAAAAATAAAAGAAAAAACTCAAAATAAATCGTAAAAACCTTCTCTCCTAAGCTTTTTTCTAACCCGCTCGTTTTGCTCCCTGAGCCACTCCTCAATTGAGGAAAGCTCATCTTTATCCGTCATTTTCACACCTCGCTTATTGGACTGAGAGCATCAGCCCCTATAATCCTTCCGCTCTCATCTCTTAGAGTCCTACCGATTATTAGGACTCTTTTTTGTTCTTCTTCTGACAGGTGCTTCTTGAGAGCTTTCGCTGTCAGAAGAGAGACGAGAACAGCATCTCCTCTCTGAAGGATTTCTTTTACCTTCTTCAAATCGCTGTCGTCAATATCGCTCAACTCCTTCCTAATCAATGTTATCTCTTCTCCTTCAACTTCAATTGTCCCGATTTCTCGGGTCTCTTCCCGAACCCGAACGACTCCTTCGGACTCGAGAACAACTTTTTTTCCTTTTGCTCCCACCAGAGTCACCTGGTGAGGAGTCATATTTATTATGTTCATTCTTTCACCTCCTCAAGTTTTTTGATAATTTCATTGTTAATTTTTCGTGTTATATCACTTATACCTCTGCCCACTGCTTTTTTGAACTCTATCATCTCTGCTTTATTATGGAAGAACCACACTCTTGCTATTCCTCTACCTTTACTTATATATTCGTAAAGGTAGAGGAACTTCCTCATCTTTTCCTTGACAATGGCATACCTGCCGTTGCCAAAGGGTCCTGTTTCATATTCATCGTATTGGAACTCTTGCTTCAATTCCTTTTTGAGAGTTCTCCATCTCTGCTCCAACTCCCCTATATGTTCTTCCGCTATCCCTGTTGCTACACTTCTCCAAATTACAGCTTCCCGATATGTTCTTATTCGGGAAGCTATGTTCTTATTGATGCTGAATTTCACAGCATCAGTCAGGACAAAATTGTCCTGAACCGAGGGGTGTTTATCCCCCCGTGAGAACCCCTGCCTATAATATTTCACTGTTTCCGCAACGATTTTTTTCGCTGTCTCCGTTATCAATTTCTCCTTTTCTTCAGCTGTGTGACGCTGAAGAAATTCTTCAAGTTCATCAAAAAAAGAATAATAATGGTCAAAGTAAATCCTGTATAATATGGTATCTTCATTCTTAACAAATTGTAATTCTCTAAAATCCAGGTTTTTCAACTCCTGGATTTTCCTTTTAATTTGTTTTTTGAACTGCTCATATTTTTTTATGTCCATTTTTACCTCCATTTATTTTTTAATATTACAAAGTTATACTTATATTTATATTTTTCTATTGTTGAGTATATAATTATCTTTGTTTGGATATACTGGTATACTAATTAGTATATTAGTTACTCCTCCCCCTTCAAAAAACCCTCTGCAAGCCCCTTTTCCGCACAAAAAGGCCGGCCTATTTGACCAAAAAACCCCCTTGCAAAAGCACTGTTTCCAACCCTTCAACCGCTCAGAACCCAAATATTTACACATTTTTACACTTTTGCACAAAAATATTTTTGCACTTTTACACTTTTGCACAAACAAACGCCGAAAATAAGCCTTTCACAGCCTGCAGAAGCCAAACAGAGACGCATAGTAATATATTTATATTACTAACTGGCTTTTCTCCGCTCGACGATGGCCACTACACCTTGTGTTTAGCAAAAACGCCACCACAACATATAGGACCCAATATAAAAATATTAATATATTCATAATACCACCACAAAAATATTCATATATTCATAATACCATTATAAAAAAATTCATAATACCATTATAAAAAAATTTATAATGGATGTTTTATTAAACACTCTCATAAATTATTAAACATTTTAATAATTTATTAAATAATTTAGTAAGTTTTATTCTTTTCAATATTGAAAGTAATGAAGTAGTGAAGCACAACCGCACAACCGCTAAGAAAAAAACATGCACGACAAACAATTCTTTTCAATATTGAAAAAAAAAGAAGCAAACAATAAAAAGAAAACAAATCATATCTTCACATCAGCGTATTCCAACACCTTCAAACTCCACCTCGCAACAACTAAATCTTTTCTTTTCAACACTTGAAAAGGCTCGGACAAACCGAAAAGAACAAGCATCCGAAACCAATGCTTCCTCGCGTAAAAAAAATCGTGAGGAACTGACAACACAACACGCATCTTACCATCCCAAAAAATCTTCAAAGGATCGCCAACAGCCACGCAATCCCTCACAAAACGCCTAAAAGGTTCAGGCTTAAAATAATAACCTTGAGGAGCCAAAAAGAAGTTCGGACCCTTCACAACCCACACCGAACCGTCCTCATACTTCAAAAGCAAAACGCCGAGGAAAACCTGCCTATCAATCAAACTCCGAACAGAAAAGCGAATAGTAGGACTGCACCTACTCAAAACGCTGTTCAAACTCACAGGCTCGCCACGGGCCAATCCCAACCCGCCAATCAAATCCATCAAATCGGACAAGCCACGCCTACCCACAACTCTTTTCAACTGAATCATTTGCAAACCACCTCACAAGTCTTATTATCATATGAATTGTTGAACAAAAACGAGAGGCGGGGGAGTGAGTGAACCGCAGGTCCGTAGTGAACACTGGACCCGTCCCAACAAACACCGACAGAGCCGTTACGAACCGCCGACAAAACCGCCCCCTGCAAACGAACATCTTCAAAAAGCAAAAAGAAATTCGTCAGTAGCAAGATAAGAATAAACGCCTCAACGATCCACTGGAAAACTCCACAACTCACTCCTCACCACCCCCAAAACCTTCGCTTTTCAACACTTCTCGAAGAGTAGCATCTTTGAGGAATGGCAGAGTTGAAAAACTCCTATCCCCCACTGGCTCGCCGTTCACCACGAGCTCGCCGTGAAGCGAAACTTTTGAGAAAAGGCAAGCATTAATAAGTTTAGTTTTATACTGCCCTTCTTTCAGTTTCAGCTTGACTCGGCGTTTAAGCCTGTCGATAATCTTCTTAATCTTGCTCCGCTTCGCCGAGTCCACCTTATCCTCATACTCGTAATAATCGCAGAGATACTTCACTCTTGAAAACAAGTTGCTGTCAGCTTGGGAGAACTCCTCAGCGGTCAGAGGCTTTTCACTTCGCATAACAATCCAAAAAGCCGACGCTTGATGCTTGCTCTTCTCCCTAAACTTGAAAAGGCTTTGCCAATCCTCATCCCTTTTCAAAAGCTTCGCAATCATGGCTCGGAGAGTGTCGACGAGGTCCCAAGCGTATTTCTGATAAAACTTCTCCAAAGCTTTGAGAAGTCCTTTCTCCCGAACAGGCAACTTCCGAATGTAAAAAAGGTATTCTACACTGAAGGAGTCGCCTTCAAGTTTCAAAGGTTTCAAATACTGCTTAGCCATACCCGCCTCACCTCGCCTCAGCAAGTATGGAAGAGAAATCTATCCACATAATGGTAACTGCTGAGAGGATTACCGTTGCCATTACTAAATAATTTTCTACACATGTTTGCGATACCCCAAGCCAGCCAGCGATAAAACCTAAATTCATGCCCAGCAACAAGCCGAGATAACTCACACCCTTTTCAAGCTTAACAAGTTCCTCTTCATAATTCTCCTTACTCATCCTTCACCACCTCACCTCAACTCAGCAAGTATAGAGGGAAACCTCATCCACACAAAAATAATAGTTATTAAGAGGAACAGCGTTGCCACTCCTAAACACTTTTCTATAAGTGTTCTGGATATCTCAAGCCAGCAGACGGTCAAACCCGAAGCCATACCCAGCAACAAGCCGAGATAACTCACACCCTTTTCAAGCTTAACAAGTTCCTCTTCATAATTCTCCTTACTCATCCTTCACCACCTCACAAAACTATTTTGTAGTATCCGTTAGGAGTTCTCTCAGCCACGCACTGAACCCCCACGGAAAACTCGCCGTAACGCTTAATAAACCTGCCCAGCTTGCTCCTATCACTTACTTTAGAATCGGGAGCGGGCTTGGAGAAAAACTCCGAAAACCTCAAGCCGTAATGAGCGTTTTCAAAATACGCTTTCAAACTCGGCTTCTCATCCCCATTCTTCAAAGTGAAAGTTGTCTCCTCAACCGCGGTCAAAACGACCTCAACCCTGTCAGGAGTCACGACCAAATCATCCGTGGTGTAGCGTATCAGCTTTTCCTGATCGCTGAGACCGCCCCCAGCATATTCTTTCAAACCTTCATCCTCATTCATTTTTCATCACCTCATACCTTTTCGCATATCATGAGCGGTTCGAACACGCCGTCATGCTTCACGAATTGGAAATGCACAACGCTCCAATCCAACCGCTCCTCATCTGACAAACCGTTCCACTCGGCAAGTGAGAAAACTTTCAGCCTGCCGAAATGTCTCAACTCATGCTTCACAAACATTCTTACCCACTGAGCGAGCATAACCCAGCTGATGACCATCAGAAAAATAGCCTCTACAAACATTTTTACCAACCTCTTAAAAGTTTTTTTAACAAGCCCTTAACAGGAGCTTCAAACCTGACCAGATACTTAAAATCTTTCTCCTTATAAAAATCGTCGAAGACCGCATCGTAATACAACGCCCCCGACCCTTCCTTATCAGAATACCGCCCGACAGGAAAGTATCTGTAAGCCCTGTCAAACTCATCACCTAAAAAATCCTCATCCAAACTCATTTTTTACCACCCCCAAAAGGTATTATTACATTTATAAACAACTCGTCGTATCCTCCTACTGATAGAGAAGCTTTACTCTGCAAATTATGTTTAGCCAAGAAAAATTCAACTTTTTTAACCAGTTCGCTTACATCTTCATCAAACAAAGAAGATATAGGCGTAACATAGTCAAGTGCACCTATCTTAAATCTCAACTTAATCTTTTTATCTTCTCCTTCTTTCATAATAATAGCTGTAACATCTTCAAACTGTGAGAGAATGTCACTCACTAAATCCAAACCCTTAAACTCATAATTCTTCTTACTCATTTTTTACCACCCTCTTTTCCTTTTTCATTCTTAACATGGTTTCGCAAAACCTTATCAACAAACACACCGCAAAAACCCAACTCCTCCTTCAAAGAATCAACCCGCTCCCTGAGAAGAGGGTTCTGCGGATCTTCCAAATCAAACTTCGCAAACATCAAACTCAAACCATACTCCAAATCATCACTGTCCAAATCAACCACGCCCCGCGGAGTTATGAAAATAAAATGGGAGTGGCTCGGACTCACCTGAGCAAACACGAGAAGGGAATCGAAAACAACCCCCACCTTCTTATTCTTCAAACCGCCAACACTCGCCAACACTGGATGCTCCGCCAAATTAGAATTGTTCAAAAAATTCAAATAGCTGAGCAAGTTCAGATAAGTCTTAGTGTCCTCAATCAACCTATTCTTCTCCAAATTAATCTCCTCTCTCAAATTAAAAATCAGGCTTTTGACACGGCGCAGATCATCACTCGGCCCGCGCTTCACCAAAACCGACGCCTTCTCCTCAGAAAGCTCCACACGCCTCTCCAAACGCTCAACCTTTCTGTGGCGCTTATCAATCCGCCCATTCACAACCCACAGCCTGTGCTGCAAGTTGTCCAACCTAATAGTCCTAATCATTTTTCTTTCCACCTCACATTCTCCTCTTAAACTTGAGAGGGGCGACTTGAAAAATATCCCCCCTCTTTGAAAGCTCAGCGACGGCGCGCCAAACCTCATCATCGGAACCGCCAACCGCCGCCAAAATATCATCATAACTCTTCACCTCGTCACCGATGAAGTTAAGGATCCGCTCCCACAAACCGCCACGACTACCCTCAACGACGACATCACCAACAGCTCCCACACTCGGAGAAGCCGTAGAGGTCTCCGAACCGCTCATCGGCGGCTCAGCCAATCCCAAACCAACATAAAACTTCTTAACCCTGCCATTCTCCCCCCGACCAACAGAAACTCTGAAGCCGAGAGCTGAAACTTCCATACTCAAAGCCTTCTTACTCGGAGCGGTTTCGTCCCGCCTCTGCAAACACCACTCCACAAACTTGTCGTAAAGATCATCAGTAGAAACTTTGAGAAAAGGATTCTCCTTCTCCGCTTTGAGCACAAAACCGAAAGGAGCGGTCTCGCCAAGCAAACCCGCCCTCAAAAAATCGTAAGCGGGATTCGTCATTCTCATCCAAACCTCGCGGTAACTGCTCTCCCCCTCTTCAAAACTAAACCTCTTCCTCTTCAAAACATCACGGACAGCCAAAAGAGCTAAAGGAATGAAACGACTCAGCTCATCCTCAGTAAAAGTTTTAGAGAAGAAATCAGGGTCCGCCTGCGAAGGGTCGAACCTGTCAAACTCTATCAAAAGCCACCTCCTCCACCACGCCGACTGGTTCCACTCACTCTGAGGAACCTTCGGCAAAACATTAGCTGAGAAAACCAGCTTCGCATAATTCTTAAACCTGATCGGCGACCTGTTCTTCCTATCCGCCGTGATGAAATCCTCACCCGTCAAAGTTTTGAAAGCCCCAACCTGCCTCAAAGCCCTCGGCGGCAAATCAGAGTATGAGTTCAGAAGCTTGTGGAACAGCTCAGCCTTCAAAAACCTGTTCTCCAAAAGCTCCTGAAGCTCAATATTAGAAACATTCTGCTCGCCCAACAACCAGTTAAGAAAATTAATATAAGTTGACTTGCCTTTCTTCCCCTCACCGAAAAGCATAATTGTCTTATTCAGGGAATACTTGGGGAGAAGGGTGTAACCCGCAATCTCGAACAGGAGCGGGAACTTCTCCCCAACCCAATCCTGAAAAGCTTTCAAAATGTGGGGGCAGTGCTTAGCAGCGGCAGCCGCCAAGCCTTCAACTCTGTAAGAAGTTTCAACGCTGCTAAGCGCCGCCCTGTCCACTCTGTGAGGAACGAGACTGAAAACCAAGAAGTGGGGGCTGGGCTGGGAGAAAGAGGTGACCAAACTCCCGCCAGCCCCTAAGAAGGAGCGCCAATCAAAAACGCCATTTTTAAAAGCAATGGCGAAATCTTCCTCTCTCAACAGGAAGAAGGTTTTTCTTTTAACCTTTTCCACAACTTCCTTAACAAACTGGTTGTTGGAGAGGTTTGCGAAGCCCATACTCTCAAGAAGATCCTCAATGTCTTTCTCAATCTTAGCTCCGTAAGGCTTCCAAACGGAGCCGTCGAACTTGTAAAGCCCAACAATCCTGTCCTCGTCCTGAGCGAAGGTTCGGAACAAGCCACTGCTCACAAGGGTTTCGACAACGCCGTCCCGCACAGCCTTCCTCTCATCCTCGCCGAGGCGGAGAAGCTCCACTGCAGAAGAGGAAAAACTCAAATTGTTGGGAGAAGCTGCGAGCCAAGCCGAAACCTTTTCGGAACTGGCCCCTTTTTGAAGAAGAAGAGAGGCGATCTCCGACTTGGAAATCGGCTGTAAAACCCCTTCCCCCCGCAGAATAGGCACAGGAGTCGAGTCAACGCCGAAAACCCTCACGCCGACGCTTTCAAAATCGGCTGAGGTTATCAGCTCAGAATTAGTGCGGGGGGAGAAGAGGTAAAAGTGAGAACCGTTTTCGCTCCAGCGGTAAGCGAAGCGGAATTTGGAGTTGGAAAGCTCCGACTCCGACTTGATAAGAATAAGCCCCCGAGCAAAAACCTCGGGGGGTAAAGAAGAATCGTATTTGAAAAGGTTTGGGTATTGGGCGGAGAGTTTCTCATCGCCCGTGAAGAATTGAACAGGTAAACGCCTGTTCAGAATAAAAGTTATGAGATTATGCTCGTCTGGAAACTCGTCGGTGTAACGGCGAAGTTCCCGTTGAAGCTGATTTTTCCCTTGGCGGCTTTCGCTTTTCATTTTGTGAAAGGCACATGCACAGCTCATATTTAAATGTTTGTAACGCCTAACCCGTTGTGCTCATACCAGTATAGACATTTGTATATAGGTATAGGCATTTACTCCTGATTTCTCCTTTTTTTCTCAAACTGTTAAGTTGTTAAAGCCTTTGCTTCTTTAATTGGTTACTTTTTTTAGAGAAAAGAGTAACTTAGTATTTATTATTAGTTACTCTTTTCTCTTTTTTTTATAAGGAAAATAATAAACAAGAAACATATATATTTAGTATTAGGAAGTAGTGAAAAGGATACCTTAGTTAACAGTTGGAAAAATATAGTAAAAAGGATAATAGGATACTAATAAAGATATTAGTATACAAAAATGTATACTGGTATACTGATAAGGATAAAGGTATGGTGAATATGTAGAATTGTTACGGATAAACAGGAAAAGTTCTATTGACTGGATTTGTAGGACCCCAAAAAGTGCAAAAAGCTAAAGAATAAGTGAAAGTTTTAGCGTTTATCCGTAACATTTTGCGTTTTTAGTTAAGAAATCATCGTTTATCCGTAGCAAAAGGGGACCTTCGTTAACACCTTTTTATGCTACACTTTTATTTATACTTTTTGTTTTTGAATTTTTGTCAAAACAGCCAATCCGAACCGAAAACGCAAATAAACTTTAGGCGGATTAGTAATATCTAACGCCTTTTTTTAATCACTCGTCGTTCATAGAAAACTTTTTAAAGACTGATAAGTGAATAAGTCTTAACAAAGAGCAGTAGGTGCAAAGAAAAATGAACTACAAAAGCTTATTCTCTAAAAAAAATAACAACTCGTCCCAGCCTCAAAGTTCTTGGAAACCCTTAGACGATTTGATACACCCGCAACCAGCAAAGCCCGCACCTGCAAAACAACCTCAAAGTTCTTGGAAACCTCTTGACAACCTCACACGCCCCGCTCAGCCGAAGCCGAAGACTTCTAATGCCTCGTCACCTCACAACTCCTCACAGCAAGCGGGCGGGGCGTCAACTACTTACACTCATCATTACACTTCTCACAGGTCGAGCGGCGGTGTTGGGAGCGGCGGCGTTTCTTGGGAGAAACCCGTTGAGCCGCCGAAGGAGCATCCGAACGATCCCCATTACCACTCAGTGACTGTTGAGGGTCCGAAGGCTCCTGATTACTCTCCAGACCCTTATGTGGGTTATGTTGAGATGACTTCTCACGGTGGCGTGTCGAAGCCTTTGCCCAGGCCGACTCACAGCGCTTTTGAAGCTGAGCAGGAGTTGAAGGAGATTCGGCGTCGTGAGAAAGTCGCTCGTTTGAGGAAAGCTTTGCATATGGAGAGTCCTTTTTACTCCGATGAGCAGGTTTTGAAGAGGTATGAGGGTTTGAAGGAGCTTAGCAGGGCGACTGGTGAGGTTCGCTCTGCGAGGAGTGGTCACCGCTTGAAGGATTGGTGGCGTGGTTTGCTTGTTTATGCTGGCAGTCCCGACACTTCTAACAGTGTTGGGAGTCATTTGAAGCACGCGGCTGCTAATGCTGCTGTTGGCGCGGTTGAGGGGGGTGGCGATTTGGTTTTGGGCTTGCCTTCTCTCGTTGTCGGCGCTGGCAGGTCAGCTGTTCGTGGGGGTAAGGCGGCTGCTGGTTTTATCGCTTCTGATTTGAAGAGTAAGGGTGTGGTTGGAACTGTTAAGGATATTGGCAGGAGTAATGTTGATTTTTGGGTTGGCGTTCCAGCTTTTGCGAGTCGCGCTTCTGAGAAGGCTTACGGGTCTGGTCAGGTTTTCGGTTCTTCTCTTAAGAGTAATCCTGATGTAGCTGTTAAGGTTGGTGGGCGTTTAGCCACTGATATTTTGGTTCCAAAAGCGGTTGCTGAGGGGGTTCCTAAGGCGAAGCGGGCTTTGTTCGGCGCTGAGAGGAAGTATTATGATAGTTATGATGTTGTGGCTGTGAGCGATGAGGAAGGCGTTGTCGGTTGGAGTTTGAAGCCGAGTAAGGGCGCTAATCTTTTGAAAGAGGGGGGTCACAGGGTTAGGAGCAGTCGCCTTGTGAGTTTGGAAGTTGATAATGGTAAGGTTATGACTCACAATCCGAATGTTGGCGGTTCTGTTGTTGGCGATGATTTCGTTCCAACAGTTGATTTGGATTCTGGAAGGGTTTTAAAACCTGAAACTCCTAAAAACATGTTTTTCAAGGGAAAGGTGAGTTTTAAGCCGAGTGTCAGCAGCGATTCTGAAGTTGTTGATGAGCTTTTAACCTCTAAAAGAAGAGGCGGTGCGGGTTTAACTGTTGCTTTTGATACGCCTAAAAGTGCGAGTTTTAAGCGCGGTGGCGGTTTCGCCGTTGACGGTTCTTGGGTCGGAGCTTCTGATGCTGATTATTCTGATTTCGGGTTTGACATTTTGAGAATTGATAGGGGAAGCGGTGGCAGTGTTGTTTTGGAGAACAAGCTTCCTCTCAAAACTCTTTGGAAGAGGCGGGCTTATAAGTTTTTGAGGAGTAAAGGTTTGATGAGCAGTTCTTCAAAGGACGGCGAGATCGTTATTGATTTGGATGAGCTTTACAGGTCAGAATCTCCTAATCGTGGCGTGGGTGGCGTTGTCGCTTCGATGCTGAAGGATAAGCGTGCGTCTTCAACAACTCCTGTTTTACCTGAAAAGCAGGTTTTTAAACAGGTAGTTAGAAGGGGCGGTTCGGTTGCGAAGGTTTCGTCTTCCAACTTGTTTGTTGTTGAGCCTGTTAAGCCTTTGAGGGGTGCTTCCGCTGTTTCCGCAGCGGCGACTGTGTCTACTCTTAGGCGTGGCGGCGGGGCCGCCTCAGCTTCTGAGAGTGGCCGTCTCAGCGTCGGTCTTGTTAATGAGAAGTCTAAGGGTTTGAAGCTCGTGACCGTTCCGAGTCCTGTTTTCGTTCCGAGCGAGTCCGCGCGGTCTAAGAGTCGCGAACCGCTTGTCGTTCCAACTCTTAAAATTGGGGGTGTTGAAATGGTTAGTGAGAAGGTGAGCGGCGTTTCTGCTCAGAAGCCCGGACTGGTTGAGAAGGTTTTCTTGACTGAAGAAGTTTCTGAAAAGAGTCGTGAGAAGGTCTCTCCAGAAACTTCTTTGAAAAATGTTCAAGTTCTCAAAGGCGTTTCCCTCGCCGACTTCGCCAGTGGCGAGGTTTTGAAGAAGAAGTTTAAACTCCCACCAGCTCCGAACGCGGGTTTTTCTTTCGGCAGCGTTGCGGGCGGTTCTAAAAAGCGTGGCGAGGATTATTTTGAGAAGATAAATCTTTTCAAATCTCCGAGTGTTGGAAAAGTTTTTAAAGATGCTAATGGAAAGTCTAAAAGTGGGAAGTCTAAGAAGAAGAAGCGGGTGAAGGTTTTGAGTTTTACAAATCTTGTTGGGGGCGGTTTGAAATGGAACTTCTGAAGTTTAGGGGTAAGAAAGGTTCTGGCGTGGTGAGCGCGTGGATTGGCGGTTTCGCCGCTATTTTCATGATTGTTATCAGCTGGGTTATTTTCACTCCCATCCTTAACAGTGTTGTTTCTTCGTTGGCGTCGTCAACTTCGAATGAGCAGGTGCTTCACTTTTTCACTGTTTTGCAGACGATTTGGCGTTTTGTCCCTTTGCTTTTCGTTTTGGCTTGGGCCATTTGGATTATAGTTGCGAGTTTGAGGCGGGAACCTTACGATGAAGTTTTACAATAGGTCCGCTGCCGCGGCGGTTTTCGGATTTGTGTTGTTACTGCTTTTGGTTAGGAGTGTTTCCGCTTATTCCGTGTTTTCCGTGTCGAATCCGAACAGTTACGACTTGAACAATTACTCTGTAGAGCTTCGCTTGAACAGTTCTAACTTCGACTTTTCTCAGATCAGCAGTTGCGGGCAGGTGTTCGTAACCGACCCGTCTGGAAACAACTTACCCTTCTGGATTGAGAATTGCGACTTGACAAACGAAAATATTACTTTGTGGGTTGAGGTGCCGAGTATTAGTAGCGGTGGGAGTGCGGAAGTAAATGTGCGGGTTTCAGGCGAGGAGTTAAACTTGTCAGACGGCGATGCGACTTTCGAATTCTTTGACGATTTTAACAGTGCGGAGCTGGATATGAACAAGTGGCAACACATCGACTTGTACCACAATGGTCTTCACGGTCAATACTCAGTGTCTAACGGTGTGCTAAGCACTACTGGTCAGACCTCTGATGATGATGTTGATGGGTTAGTAAGCAAGACTGTTTTCGGTCCTGCAATAATTCTTGAATCAAAAGCGAAGCTCAATTTGCAAGGTGATAATGAACAGCTGGGGCTTGTTTACTCAGCTGATAATGAGAAAAATAATTATGTTGCGAGGTATTCAAACGGCGGAACTGATTATGAACGGATTTCAAAGATTTCGGGTAGCTCTTCTGTTAGCAGTGATTGGATAGATATCACTGCTGATTCTAATTGGCACAGATTAAAGATTATTTTTGACGGTTCCAATCACAAATTCTTTGTTGATGGTGTTGATGTTGTGGATTGGCAGAATTCCGATTTGGGGGCGGGATATGTAGGTG
>Ga0256842_1001256_pt1 | contig 20833 bp, 26 predicted proteins | sample 4559240metaG_FD_185973 | JGI IMG/M metagenome (GOLD analysis project Ga0256842, IMG submission 185973) | Hydrothermal vent microbial communities from Guaymas Basin, Mexico - 4559-240 | ecosystem: Environmental > Aquatic > Marine > Hydrothermal vents | place: Mexico: Guaymas Basin | collected... | reverse complement strand
CCTAAAAGACTCTTTATCTGCCCTTCGGATAATGTTTGTTTATTCTTTCGATACTTAAAAAAACAATAATCGCAGTTAAGATTACATATATCTGTTATAAAAACCCATACGTTCTTTATAGGGATGTTACTCAGGAATCGCTTGCAATTCATATTGTAACGCCCTCAAAAAATCCTTTTCTCCCTGAAAATCGCTTTCAGAAAACACAGAAGAAGGTTTTATTTCCCACAATTCTTCCACCCACTCACCCAATTTTCTAAAGGACAAAGAGGATTCTGCAATTATCCGAATCGGCAAAAACTCTGTCAAACACTTAGCCCTGGCCATCTGCTCTACCGCATCAAGGGGATATATTATCGCAGGTTTGCGGTAATACAACAACTTTGTTGATGTATTATAACCTGACATATTCAAACTTACTCTGCAATTTTTTAATAAATAGTTAAACTGAGGCCGAGAAACATAGTGATAAACTATCACGTTTTCTCCTGCTAATTCTTTCACCTCATTTACTTCTGACTCAGGAGTGGAAGGGCCCAAGACAATAACAAATTTCAAATCTTTTCGGTACTTAGAAAATCCCAGCGCCAAAGAGATAATCTTACGGTTTATTACGCCCCCTCCCCGCGATACCAATATATATTCATCCCACCTCTCTATCTCTTCCTCCTCTCTGTCAATCACAAACCCAGTATAATATATCTTGTCCCGATGCACATCAAAAACAGGCATAAACTTTTCCCTATCCCTATCATCAAACCTAAAGTACCGCAAATAAGACTCTAAAAATCTCTGCGGGCTATGGATAAAAACTGCATCGTAAAACTCACCTATAACCTCCACTGCCTCATCTACTGGACTTACGTATCCACAAGAACAAAATATCCGTTTTACTTTGTTCCGAATTCTTTCCAAAAAAATCGGAACCTCGTTAGTCCAAAACGCATCGCCCATCGGATAATACTCAGTTATAAGGAGATCTGGAGCAAATTTCTCTAATTCGGATAAAATGACTTCTAACCTTCTGGCCAATACATTCTGAGCCCAAGGAGTAGACAAAATCCGATCATGTAACTTCGGGTATCTATCCACTATCATTCCCATCTTAGAGAACGAGTAAGGCAGAATAACACGTCGTCCCAACTTATCGAAGGGTAACAAATTTTGTTGTTTTCCACCCTGTAACACGAGAATCTCCATCGGCAAATGTTTTTTGATATATGAAAGGAGATTAAAACTTCTCAAGCCATGCCCTAAACTGTTATAATGGTTGTAATAAAATGCCAATCGCATAATAAATACAATTATTAAAGTTAAGACCAAAATAAGATGTATTCTACTTTCATCTTAATCATATTTGGAGTTATCACTACGTTTTTCGACTTAAAAGAAAAAAGGATCCCAAATTTTCTGATTTTATCCATGCTATTTGTGTTTTCTATTATAACATACCCAAGAGCAGACATACTAACTATCTTGCAAACGCTTTTATGGGCCTTTGGAATAGGATTCGGACTATACTATCTAAACTTTTGGAATGCAGGCGACGGAAAATTACTAATAGCGCTCTCCGTGATAACCAGTCCATTGGCTCATAGGTACTCTCCAATACCTATACCTGCTATAATAGCCATCACATCTTTCATGATAGGATTTCTACTTTTTCTCCCATTTTTCTTAATTCAGATTCTCGTATCTGACCCCAAACGATTAGTTCCCTCGTCTTCAAATATACTCCAATTTACCCGGCGCCTTGTCTTTGTCCTATCAACTACATGGATAATAAAAACAATCTTCTCTAGTCACATCTCGCTTTCTAATCCAATACTCTATTTCTTAACCTATGAGATCTTCTCTTTAGTTCGAGGGAAACTTTTTCAGCAAGTGCAGGGAATACTCCTTTTTCTAACAACCTTAATCCTTTTTTTCGGACTCACCTGGGCATCACTAAATGGGAAGATCCATCTCTTTAGATATCTCCTCACAACTGGATTTTATACTGGAATCTATTCATTTGTAGAAAACGTAGTAATAAAGGAACAAACCAAAACACGTATTCCGTTCTCTCCGTTTATGTTTCTGGCAACCACCCTAATATGGAGCGATTCTTTAAAGTTCTTTTTCAAGTTTCTCCACTATGTCTGAGATCTCTATTATCACAATAAAAAAATGGAATCCTAAAATACGCAACAACCTGATTAAACTGATGATGCAATACCATATCCATCTTACACTAACAAAAGGAATACCATTCTGTTTATTGCCACCTGAGTTATATCACTTTGTAATCCCAGACTACTCCGATGGTCAAGTCATAGAATCTTGCCTTAACTGCGATCTAAAACCCCTCTGTCCTGGATTCCCGGCTAATAGAATTTCCACAAAATATGCTCAACCTATAAAACTTATCCCTAACGAAGTAGTAATTGAGATCACTCGAGAATGTAATAGACAGTGTAGTTTTTGTCATGTCTCAAGACAAAAAGGCGCACACTTACCAGTCCGACGAATAGAAACAATCGTGCAATCCGCAACGCAACTTGGAATCAAGGCCATAAGGCTAACTGGAGGAGAACCTTTATTGCATCCCCAACTCAACACTATTTTAGAAATAATAAAAGAATACAATCTTTCCATCATAATAAACAGCAATGGCACCATACCAGAGATTCTACAGATATTGGTTGCATATCCTGTTAAAAACCTTTTAGTTTCCCTCAATTTATCGCAAGACAGAGACATCCTTACACGAAAAATTGCTATAATACTGCAGGCAAAAAAACTTGTGCCAATCCTGCGAATTGGAACTGTAATCAGAAAAGAACTCATTGAAAACTTCTCCGCGTATGCCAAGATAATTCACAAACTTAAACCACTCCTTTGGGAAGTCTACCGCCCCATTCCACCTGCACCTGATCTTACGCAACAAGAATGGCAAACACTGATCTCCAAAATGGAAATATTTAACAAACACTCTAAAATCAAAGTAAAAATAGCCAATTTTACTCCCTTATGCTGGTTTAACTGGAAGATACTGAATCTCTCAATGGGGAACTTTGCTGATCGGGGCCATAGTAGAGTGGTCTACCGATCTCATCCTATAGAAGGATTCTACTTAGATTATTATGATTCACACTTTCTTGGTTATGACTTAACAGAGGCGTGGTTTAGCGAAATAGCTATCAAGCAACGCATGCTTTCGGAGATTAGTTCAACTTGTCTCACTTGCAGATACCGTATGATATGTAAAGGATTCCTTAAAAATAAGACTTCCTAAACTTATAGTATGTCGCTATATCAATATTTCGAACCAATTCTTTGAGAATCTTTGGGATCTTTTGCACTTTTCCTGGGACAGTTCCCTTCCCTAAGAATACCTTCACCAAAGAAAACCAACTCTCCACCCTTTTCGCTGCAATACAAGAACAATCCGTGTCTGCTAAGAACAAGTAAACATATGCAGCCAAGGGGTCCTTTTTTCCATACTGTTCCAACCGCTTAGCATCCGCATAAAATACATAGATATAATACATCAATTTTAAATCCTTTTCCTCTACCATATCATCTCCTAAAGATCGCAATGCACCAGAGATAAATCTGGATGGATTAAATTTCACCAACCCCAAACATTCGTTTAACTTATAAGAAGAAAACCTGGAACAATCGCCAGATACAACTGCCTTCATCATCTCTTTTGCTTCTGGATCATCTATTGGGAACAGATCTTTTTCTCCCAAATATCGGGCCCAGATCATATCTTCCAAATAGCCCTGAGTATCCTCATCCAAGTTGTAGGGCATAACCCGGTCCTTTACTGCCCGCAAGATCTGTGGTAATGTCAATGTTCCTCCTGCACATCGAGCAAAAACTAAAGAAGGAAAAATCAAGGTTAAACAACATATCAAGAAAAATTTCCTCATTTTGTTCCTCCTCATAATACCTAACTTACTTATTCCCACCATATCCCCAAACTATGCAACATAATCAGTATGAGAATTACCATGACTTGTACTACTGGTATGGGTACAGTCTTCTGAATCAGGAGGACAAGAGACATTTGTATGTGTGCTGTAATTGCTATGAGAATTGGTATGACTGCAATGAGCACACGCGTTATGAGTAGTACACTCGTTCTTGTGCACACACCAACTGTCTTCTCCGCTTCCTGTATCTATATCCTCTATTATTTCCCCTGTAGCTGAATAGCCAGCATTATCTTCACCACTCTCTTCCTCTGCTAAAGTCTCCACATAGGCTATGTGTCCACCTGTAGAAACATGATCTATGTGTGTAGTTATATCTTCTGGTGGATTAGAAAGATGTGTCACCTGACCACATCCTCCACTAGCGTTTGACAGCGTCAGAAAATCATGCTCACACGCACTACAAGTATAATTTGTATGAGTTTTTGGGGTGTGTTCAACTTGATCCTCTCCGCTACATGGTCCTCCTGTCTCATTAGTATGGGAGGTATGTGTGGTGCCACCACAAGCACAGGCTGATGTGTGTTCTGAACATGGAGGGCTAGGGAAATTATCACAATCTACTTTTGTAACTCCAGATGTATTACAACTCAAAGCACATCCTCCATCTTTATGCCAAATGAAAATTAAGAAAACTGACGCTAACGCTGACCCCCCAATAAGCCCTATTATTGTCTTTCTTTTCTCCATTTTTCAATAACAATTACTTGTATGGTTAAGATGACGAGTCTCATTTATATGATGAACCTCCGAAGGAGTAGCCGTTCCGTCATTAGTAATACAATTCGCGTGATAATCGTCTTTATTAAAATGCCCGTCATATCCCTGAGATACCTCTCCAAATGCCCACAATAATGAACTACAAACCATACCAGACACTACTAACTTATCTCGACTTACAAATCCTGTTTCATCGGTCAAAAAATTCCTAAGAGTACGATGAATCTTCATAATATTTCCTCCTAATAGCAATTAGAACTATGGTTTATATGCTCCTGCCGATTATGATGTCCTACAGGAGAACACCCATTGGGACCATGAGTCAAACAATTTACATGCGTAGCATCGCCACTCAAATCTGTATGTGACTCATAGGCTTCCCCATTAGAAGGCAATCCTAATAATAAAGAAGAAAATATAAAACTAGATCCACCTACTTTCAAAAGCGAATCCCTGGAAACAAAACCCGCATCATCTTTTACAAACGAAGAAAGAGTACGTTTTATCTCATCTTTTGCCATCCCTTAAACTCCTTCTTATACTTAGGGTAAAATTTGAAAAATAAATCTATAGCACGATTATGAAACCTAAGCATAGAACAAGCACCAATCAAAGACCCGGTCTCCACATAAGTATAAACTGGACAAGTACCAGTCCAGGCAATGTAGGGATTATTGGGATCAACGATATCTAAACTACTGGATATTGCCATATTCAGCACATTATCCGAACCAGTAATCTTATCGTAGGTATCAGTCTTTACATTCCCTAATCTGAACATCTCTCTATCCTTTAGCATCCGCGACTCATCGCATGGATAGATATCTCCATTCGGCATATAGGCAAGCACACTTCTACCCGCCCCACAAGGGCTGCACATATCAACATAATGAGGATCCACACCAAACAGAACTTTCTTAACTACATTGTCCATCATCCGTTCTTTTATCCTTACTCCTTTTCTATTTAGTTCTAAGATATAACGAATTACCTCCTCATAGACCGAGAAAAACTCGTCTTCATCATATCCTATTTCCTCCCATACCTCGGGCAAAATATTGATGTGACTCATAGGACGAAACGCCAAGACAGGGAATCCCATGTCTACATATGCATCCACTATTTTCTTAGCATGTTCTAAACTCTTTCGAGTAATTGTGGTAATCACCGATAGTTTCGCGCGTTTAAGCCTTACCAACCCCATAGCCTTTATTACATCATCGTAAGTTCCTCTCCCATCTAAGTATTTCCGATTAAAATCATGAACCTCCTTAGGCCCATCATACGAGATGCAAACACCAACATCAAACCTCTTCAAAAAATCTACTTTTTCCTCATCCAATAATGTTCCATTGGTTACCAAAGCAATCTTCAGATTCTTTATCCCATTATTCCATTCCACCGCTTTTTCAGTAGCAAACCTCACTACTTCCCAATTTAACAGTGGTTCTCCCCCTTGAAATTCCAAAGTTATATACTGTCGATGAGAATCAAACATAAACTTTATTATATGAGCACAAGTCTCTACATCCATATCTGCATAATCTCCACTATTCGCTTGACAGTAAACACACCCCAAATTGCATCGCGTAGTCACTACCATAATATGCAGTCCCACATCTTCAAAAAGGTGCTGATTCAGAGAACGGAATCTCTCAACGACTACCTCCCCATTCTCCTTCGTAATAGCCAAACCAGATTTTCTCAATAAATCTCTTACATCAGAAGAAACTTGACCAGAAAGGATAGAATAATACGCATCCTTAGACAAGATAGCCCATCCTCCAAATCGATTCGTAAGTAGAATTGAGTCAGAATCTAACTCTTTTGCCCAAAACGGTAACATGGCAAAATCTACACTTCTTTTTTCTTTAGTGTTCATATCCTTAACTTCCAGTGACATATTCCTTAACATAAAAAAGCAAATTAGTTAAAATCTCCTCTGGTCTCTCATGAGAATCAAGAACAATTTTAACCCTCTCCCCCTCTCTTCTCGATAGACTTATCCCCAGATTCTTTAGGACATTTACTGGTAATTTTTCTATCCGATATACTTCAAAAGGCAATGAGAATTCCCTCTCTCCCGTCTGCAAAGGTAAAGGCCAATTATCATTCATTTGCATCCTGCTCTAACTCTTTTATCAACTCCTCTATCTCCTTCTCCTCAGCCTCTTTTACCAACGAAGGAGAAGAAGAAAATAATGCCCTTTGAATTATAAGTTTGGCTATCTCATTATTTTCCTTAATATTGGAAAAATAACGCTGATAATTTATCATCTGATTGGCAAGTTCATGGGCTATTCGTTCAGTATCCTCTTCCTTCTTCCCTTTAATATATACTATAAAATTTTCTTCATCCTCATCTACAATAAAATAGGCCTTATCAATGAAGACATAACAGGCATTATATAAACTAAAAAGAGAATAAAGACTTTTCTTAAACTTGACTTCTTCCCATCCTGTATAGACTTCTGAATCCTTTATGTGCATATACTTAGCCTCCCATTTACGGTAAGATCACCATTTATACTAACGTTACCTTTTATATCCGCCCCACCAGACTCTATGGTAACCTTCTTATTGATATTCACTCCTCCGGGAGAAATAGATACCACCGTCTCATCTGCAGTGAGACTTATTGTGTTATCGCCACTTATATCTACATCCCCACCAGCACTGACCGATAGATCCGATCCAACAGACACATTCCCAGCCTCACCTACTGTGAGTGTCATAGCACCATTATCATCTACATTTATGTTACCGCCAGTATTAACTGATAAGTCTGACCCAACAGATATATCCGCCGTCTGCCCCACTGCAAGTGTCATAGCATCATTAACATTTGCATCGACTTTACCTTCTGAAGTGAGTGATAGATCTGAGCCAACAGATATATCTCCGGCTCCACCAAAAGATACCCTTCCATCCTGATTAGTTTCTATTGAAAATATTCCAGAGGGATCATAGGCAATCGAACCCTGATGAGAAGAATCATTAGGATCCCCAAATACAGCCTTGCTTTGTATATGAATCTCTCCATCCTGGGAGTTATAAAGACTTGCATCCATCAGATTACTACCTACAGCAATATACTTTGAGCGCAGGTCAACATACTCACCATAAGGGGAAGGATAAAAGACCATCACTGTCCGACGACTTTCTGACATCCCAATGTCAGAGAACACTGCTAAGAATAATCCACATAACCCCAAAATATATATGCAAAACTTCACCATATATACCCTATACCTCCCATCTCTCTATTATAGAGGATAAGATTTGCCATCTACCCTGTCAAGTAAATCTTTTATATCTCTGTTTTCCCGAGCCCAAAAACAATAACGACATTCTTCATTCCAAGGAGGTTTAGAGAGATCAAATTCCTTTACAAACATCCTCCGCATATCTTGAGCCTTAGAGGAGCGCCAAATAGAAAGTAGATCCTCATTGCGAATCGAACCAAGAACAAACGATTCATTATGGCAGCAAAACCTCACAGTGGAATCATAATTAATAAATAGGGCAAAATAAGGTATATAACATGCATCTAAATCATAAACTGAATTACCATTTAATCTAAACTCTGAATATACCTCTTCCAGATTATGCTTCAATTTTACTGGAATAGATAAACAAGACCTGATTATCTTTTCGCTTTTTTGAAAGTCGAATTCTTGCAAAGCCCTGGTCTGCTCTACCGTATCTACTATCTTAAACTCTATTTCATCTATTCCAAGCTTTTCTGCAGTCAGGAGGTAATCTTTAATATGATGGACATTTTCCTTGGTAAGGATGTAGACCAATTCTATGTATGGCCTCCCGGTTCTGATCTTATTCGTTAAAATCAACTTTAATGACTTCAAAAACCTCTTCCATTCACTGATATTGACTCCATGAAGATAGGTATATATCTCTGGAGAGAGGCCAGCGCAGTTGATAGATACCGAATCAAGGAAATTCAAGAGGTTAGGCCTTTCTGAAAGAAGGATGGCATTTGTTGTTAGTGAAAGCCTCTTGGTTTTCCCCCTCAAAAATTTTACAATATCCAACAGATCTGGATGAAGCAGGGGTTCACCATCACCCGAGATACCTATGTATTCTAATTGTTCTCCTTCTATTTTACCAAATGCCCTCTCTATATCCGAGACTTCCAAGATTACAGGATCTATCTTCTTACCTACCCATGGAGAGTGTTCCCAACAAAACAAACACCTAATATGGCAATAATTTATTATGTCTAAAAACACCATAGGAGGGAAATTCCATGGTTCAGGATACCTTAACAATATCTCTCTATGTCGTTCAGCAAAATTTCCCACTATCCTTTCCTCTCTTTACGGTATTATTATAATTGACATGAGTAGAAATGGGATAATAATCTATTCTCACTACGGATGCCTTGGTCATAGTACTCGAGTCTTTTCTATAGCCCAGGAATTAAAGTTTGATTGCCTCTGTTATTCTCCTCCCCAAGAATTTATCGACTATCACCAACTTCCATTCCAGCACTACTTTGTCTCTCAACCAACCTTAGGGAAGGAGACGTTTTTCTCATCTAAATACCTAATTTATTTCTCTCGTGACCGAATAAAAGAGGTTCTAAGAATTCTTGCTACTTACAAATACATTATATTCGAATATTTTCCATTCGGACGATTTCAATTAGCCAAAGAATATAGATATCTGATAACAGCGCTGAAACGAATGGAAAAAATCATCATATCCAGTGTGGGATACCCTATACTAAATCCCAACCGCATGCCTTTGGTATTGGAAATGATAAAGGACTTTGATCAGATCTGGTTTCATTGTGACTTAGAAGAGATCAAATTTTGGCAAGAAATTAATCCTCGATTACCACAATTCTTAACTTCGATCTCTTCTAAAAGCCATTTCACCGGATACCTAAAACCATATTCGCTTCCGCTGATACCTCAGGACCCACTCCCTCCATTAGACTCGGGATACATTCTAACAATGCGAGGATCGGGGATAGTGTTGGAGAGACTCATCTCCTCTATCATGGAAATAGCACAGGAGATGACACAAGAAAGATTTGTCATTTTATTAGGCCCAAGTTCCCAAACTACTAAATTTCTTTCCGTACCCTCAAACGTGATCGTAATAAGACAAACTAACCAGATAGAAGACCTTATCAAAAAAAGTAAATTAGTAATATCTTCGGCCTCCTACAATTCTTGTCTACATCTAATATCTCATCCAAAACCAACGATTCTGGTCCCGTTTACTGGCACAGAAACGTATTCCGGCCTTAACGAGCAACCAATCCGCAGTAAATTTTTATCCTCCGTCTTAACCCCATGCGAGATCATAGAGGACAAAAAACTCTCTCCTATCATCTTAAAAGAAGCTATCCAGAAAATCCTTCTTAAAAAAGGATCTCAACCTACTCTCTCTTTTTGCCCTCAATTTGCAACCGGGGAAGGATTGAAGAAACTGTTATCAATCTAATCCGACCTTTCTCTTGTTCTCTTACTAAAAAGCGAAAAAACAACTCCAATTCAAACACTGCTGATGGATCCTTCAAGACAGAATGGTGAAACAAAATGCCCAATAACCTTCTCCTTATCACCCAAGAAGTCCTATATCTACGCAACATCTCTCTGAAGGGAATTGGTATCGGATGGCCATCTTCTGCGTAATCGTTTAAGGCAAATGTATAGGGAAGGTTTATCAGTCCCTTTTCTGCAATATAAAACTCATCGCTGGAAAAGGCCAAAAACCCCAACTTCCGCACTACCTTCAGTGTAATCTCATCAAAGCCATCATAAGGAGGCACAAAGACCAATTTCCAGACACCAGAAAAAAACTCCTCCATAATATCCATCCCCTTTTGGATATCTTCCAACTGGACAAGATAATCCCGCCCCGGACCAAATTCATACTTAGGGAACCAATTCGGGTTGTGATTCAAGTGAGACAATCCGTGTTGAACTATATCGAAAGAATGAGGAGATTCCAGATATCTCTCCCGCAAGAATTGGGCGGTATCTTCATCCAATCTGCCCGGTATAACCGCATACATAATCGGAATAGAATACCTGCCGGCTAACTCAAAAAATGGCAAAAATCCCGGCTCTGTCAGGGAAAACACGTCATCGTCTCGTAAAAAGACAAATTTCATCTCTGCTCACGGTATCCCAATCGTGTGAGGTTATCCGGAGATAAAACACGCCTAACCAACTCAACCCCTAATCTGCCCTCAAGGAAATCTCTGAAGTTAGGCCTTTGTTTCAACTCAAGATATTCCTTCACTAAGGAATCTGCCCTCTCGTATCCTATCTCTGGCAAAAAGGCAGTTATTATTGCCAGATTATTTTCTAAATACGTTCGACAGATCTGTGGGTCTGATTTTATCTCTTTTATATATCCCAGAAAGGTCTTATTTGCTGATATAAGTAGTTCCAAAGATCCCAAAAACTTATGTGCCAACAAAGGCAAAAACTCATTTATTTGAAACGATCCCATAGAATTGACCTGAGCAATTACCGTCACTGATTCCATCACCTCCAACCCAATTTGAATCACTGCCTCGCAAACGACTGGATTAATCTTCCCCGGCATTATTGACGAACCCCTTTGTCGAGGTGGTAATCTTATCTCACCAAGCATATTCATCAATCTCAAGTCATTGGCTATCTTCACCAAATTGCTTGCGTGGGCCAAAAGTATGCCTGACACCTCCACTACACTATCCAAAAAAGCCGTATCTCCCATTATGTGTTCGGCCCGAGACAATGGTAGTCCTGTTATCTCCCTCAACTTTTCTACTGCCAAAAAGATATACCTTCGAGGAGCGGTCAAACCTGTTCCCACTGCAGTGCCACCTAAATTTACTACTCTTAATCTCTCTTCACACTTAAAAACTCGCCATCTGTCACGGGAAATTGCCTCAGCAAATGCTCCAAATTCTGCTCCCAAGGTTATAGGAACAGCCGGTTGCATCTCTGTACGTCCTAACTTAACTACATCAGAGAATTCTTTTTCTTTTTCCTGCAGCGCACCCTGTAATTCAGCAATAGATTGAGATAGATTTCGCAACAAAAACATCCCAGATACCTTGACCGCGGTAGGATAAGTATCATTGGTAGACTGATGCATATTTACATCTTCTATAGGATGAACTATAGAATAATCCCCTTTCTTTCCGCCAAGAAGTTCTATAGATCGGTTGGCGATAATCTCATTTATCGCCATATTAGTTGACGTCCCAGCCCCTCCCTGATAAGCAGAGATATCTATGAGACCGTCAAACTTGCCTTGGATTATCTCATCACACGCCTGTAATATTGCCTTGGCTTTATCCTCTTGTAGATATCCCAAGTCCCAGTTTGCCAATGCGCAGGCCTTCTTCACATAGCCATAGGCCCTGATCAAGGGATACGGAACCTTAGGCCCTGAAAAAGGGAAATTATCCTTGGCACGGATATAATCAATCCCCAAATACGAATCGTCAGGGACTAAGGCCTCTCCCAAGCAATCCTTCTCAAACCTCAAAAGTAATCCTCCCAACGGAATATCAATGGCGAACCCAGCCTTACTTGTTTAGACTTTAATACCCTACCTGTGATAATATAATGGTCGCCTGACTTTAACCTTCCATCCACTTCACATACGACCCAACAAAGACAATCTGTTAGAACAGGAACATCTTCTATTAAGGAGTAGTCTACATCTGAAAACTTATTTTTATCACGTCCCGAAACTTCCCCAAATCTTTTTGCCAACTCAATCTGCCCATCTCGTAATAGAGACACCGAAAACTTACCAGACCGTTCTATCAACTCATAAGTAAATCTCTCAGGCGCAATCGCTACCGCTACCATCTTAGGAGAAAATGAGCATTGACAGACCCATGCCGCAGTCATTCCATTTATATTATCCCCTTCCTTGGCACCAATTATGTATACACCGTGAACAAATGTAGATAATACCTCTTGAATCCCCATATCGTTCCCCCTCTTTTTGTAAATTACACTTTACTTAATCTTACGTGGTGAAACACCTAACGCTTGCACTTTTGAAATCACCCGTCGACAATTATCAGAGCAGGAAAACCTAACTTTATAAAATTCATTATCAAATAAAATCCAAGCAGATATTCCTCGCCTATTAAGTTTCTCTGCCAAACGCCGAGCATTACCTTGAGACCTAAATGCCCCTACCTGATAAATTTCTCCCTTACTCAAGACCTTTTTTCCAACTGGGAAATGGTAATTATACTCCTGTATCATAATACGCTTGATATCCTCTGCCCGAAGGGTCTTACCCAGATTGGCATATGCCAAAAAAAGATAATAATACAGTTCAACTGGTGGACGGGTTTCCTTATATTCGGCCATCAACTGTTCCCCCTCCACAATTGCCTGAGCAAAATCCCCCTCTAAAATTAAAGGTCCCATCTTATTGGAGATTTCTCCTCCAGCAAAAGCATTAAACGGTAGCAAAACCAACCACAATAACAACCAATATCTCATACTATTTCTCCTACTATCTCATCCATTATATCCTTCATAGTAACTATACCACTTACTTGATAATCGTCAGAAAAAACTATAACTATATTAACTCTGATTGACTGCATCTGATAAAACACCTGTCCAACAGGTGCTTGGTCATATACATATATTATCGGACGGATGTAACTATGCCAATCTTCTTCTGGTGGCATATATAATAAATCTAATATATGTACAAACCCGACTATCCTTCCATCTTTTCTCACTGGGTAACGGGAGTATTCCTTTTCTCTTGCCATATGTAAAATTCTGGATATGTCCCAATCATCTTCCACAAATGCCACTCTATCCATAGGGGTCACTATATCTTTCACTTTGCGAGTTGAAAAATCAAATATACGCTTTATAAGCGTACGCTCCTCTTTATGGAGTTCCCCAGCAGTACTCCCTTGGTATAGAAGCATTCGCAACTCTTCACGTGTAACAAAGATACCTCTTTTGTCTCGCGATTCTATCTTAAATAAACGAAGCAACCCTTGGCTTAGATAAGTAAACAAAACAGCCAAAGGATAAAAAATGGTCTGAAAAAATATAAACAACGGCAAAGACGCTGGGACCAAGCGCTCACTATGATAACGAAACAATACTTTGGGGCCTGATTCAGCAAAGATCAACATCACAACCGTAAACAAGGCAGTAATTATTGCCTCATTGGTAATCCCTAACCGGACATTTGCTATATAGGTAAACAATGATGATGCAGCAACTAAAGACAGATCATTGCCTATAAGGGTAGTGCTTAAAAACAGGTTCCAATTTCTTCTCAATACCCTTATCTTAGCGGCAATCCTTGGACGTTTGCGCCTCAATACCTCAATCTTTATCGGGCTAAGGGAAACAAATCCGGTTTCTATTCCAGAAAAAAAGGCTGAAAGGAAGATAAATAAAAATAATAAAACCACTAACATCTTACCCTGCCTTTATAATGACTTGTATCACGCGATTACCTCTAACCCTCTCCACTTCCCAAACCCAACCTTTATACAGAAACCTCTCACCGCCTTTGGGTACATATCCTAATTTGTGCATAACAAATCCACCAACTGTATCTATCTCATCCACATCAAATTCGATCTCTAACCGTTCAGACAAATCTCGCAAAGATGTCATCCCAGATACAATATATGCACCATCTGAACGCCGAATTATATCAACTTGATCTACATCGAACTCATCAGTTATATTTCCCAATAATTCCTCAATAACATCCTCTATGGTAACTAATCCTGCTGTGCCACCATATTCATCAACGACTATAGCCAAATCTTCCTCCTCTTCCCTAAGGTTCTCAAGGAGTTTGGTTATCGACTTGGTCTCTGGTACCATTAAGGCCTTCCGCATAAAAGAACGCCAATCCTTCTCCGGGTGCAAGAGAACTTCTTTGAGGCGAACATACCCCAAGATGTAATCTATACTTCCTTTGTAGACTGGAAGTCTTGAATGCCGGTTGGTCCCTGCAATCTTTCGCAAATCTTGAAAAGAACTCAATACATCAACTGCCACAATATCAACTCGCGGTGTCATTATCTCATCCACTGTGCGTTCATCCAAATCCATTGCCTCTTCAAGCATCTCTTTCTCTGACTCGTCCAATACACCTTCTTGCTTCCCTAATTCTAATAGTGCCTCTAACTCATCTTCACTTAATGAAAAATCCATCTTGTTTGTCTTTATCCCTATTCGAGAGAACAAAAATGAAAGAATCTTTTCGAATACCTTAGCCAAGGGATAAAGGAACTTAGAAAACAATTCGAGAAAAGGGACTCCTACATAGGCAAATGCCTCTGGATTGGCAAGGGCAATAACCTTAGGGACAAGTTCCCCAATCAGAAGTAAAAGCAATGTTCCAGAAAGCACCGCCAAAGTCAAAGACTCTTTCCCAAACATATTTAGGAATATCGAAGACCAAACAACGGAAAAGGCAACATTGACAATAGTGTTACCTGTGATGATGATATTAATCATTGCGTTCGGATCGCGTAATAAGACAGATATCCTGTCTGCCCTCCGCGGATTTCGCCTTTTTATCCTCGCAAGAGCAACCTGGGAAAGAGAAAATAATGCTGCCTCTATACCTGAAAAGAATGCAGAGAATAAAAACAAGACACAGATTAGTCCCACCTGCCAGTATGGGTCCATTGTTTAGTTCAATCCCCCAGACAGATTCCGATCATTCGGGCTGCCTTTATCATCTCACAATTTTTAGGGACAGTCCGCACCTTCCCTCCAACCTTCTCCAATGAGATAGAGGCCATCTTCCCATTCCTTAAACAAACCATCTTTCCAAAATCTCCATTTCGCACCAACTCAAGGGCTGCTATACCAAAACGAGTAGCCAATATCCGGTCAAACGGAGTAGGTGTCCCGCCCCTTTGGATGTGTCCTAATATGGTCACTCTGGTCTCAAGTCCAGTGCGCTCCTCTATATCCTTGCCCAATTTGTTTCCTATACCTCCCAACCTTATAGGATCTGGACTATCCTTGATTACCTCTTTAACTACCAATCCCCCCCCTTTTGGGCGAGCACCTTCTGCAACAACCACAATACTAAACCTCTTGCCTTTGCGACTCCTCTCCCTGACCTTAGCACACACACTATTAATATCATAAGGTATCTCAGGGATAATAATGATATCGCCTCCACCAGCAAGCCCGCTTGACAAAGCAATCCAACCAGCATATCTACCCATAACCTCTAAGACCATAACCCGGTGATGGGATTGGGCAGTTGTATGTAATTTATCTATTGCTTCTGTTGCAGTGGTCATTGCAGAGTCAAAACCAAAGGTCATATCTGTCCCAACCAAATCATTATCTATTGTTTTAGGAACCCCCACGATATTTAACCCCTTTTCTACCAGTTTACTGGATACAGTCTGGGTCCCATCTCCTCCAATACATATCAAGGCATCTAATTTCAACCTTTTATAGGTCCGGACCACATCATCAGAAAGGTCCTTATAATAAACCTTTCCAGTCCTACTGTCTTTAAATGGTTGACGAAATGGATTATCTTTATTAGAAGTCCCCAATATAGTGCCCCCTTGGACTAATATCCCTGAGACATCGTGGCCATCTAACTTTTTCCATTTATTAAACATCAATCCCGAATAGCCATCCTTAAACCCAATAACCTCTATTCCCATCTCTACAGCTGGCTTAACAACCGCACGTATGACCGCATTGAGCCCCGGACAATCTCCTCCAGCGGTAAGTATCCCTATCCGTTTGACTTTTCTCCTCTTAGCCATAGCCCCTCCCCTTTCTCTCTCAACATATTCCTTAACTTCTGCACTACCTCTCCCATACCTATAAAAATTTCATCACCCTGCCTCATATCCTTTAATTTTACATTCTCCTCTTTTACTTCCTCTTCCCCAAGAATCAAGACCCATCTTGTCCCAAGACGATTAGCCCATCTCATTTGCGATTTTATCGACCTGCCAGTCAAATCCATCAATACCCGAATTCCATTCTTTCGTATTTCCCTTGCCAAGGAAAAGGCCTCAATTTCAAGGCCAGGAAAGTATAATACTGCAACATCAAAATGATTATGCATATCTTTCTTCTTTTCTGATCCCGCAAGAGCAATCAGCAACCTTTCCACACCAATCGCAAATCCTATCGAAGGGATATCCATCTTTCCGCCACTTATCTCATTTACCAACCAATCATATCTGCCACCCGCAGCAAATGTATCCTGTCCTTCCCCTAAGGAAGGATGTGTTAACTCAAAAACGGTTCGGGAATAATAATCAAGCCCCCTGACTAAAAAAGGGTCCTCAACAAATTTCACCTTAAAATGAGAAAGAAAAGATTTTACTTTCTCATAATGTTCCTTACAATCTGGACACAGATAACTATCCAACACGCCTAATGACCTGACTACAGACTGACACTGTTCATTCTTACAATCCAATATGCGCAGTACGTTTCTTTCTAACCGGTCTCGGCAAACCGAACACAGATCATCCTTTCTCCCTTGCAAAAGAGACCTCAATTGATCAGATAATCTAAGTTTATCCTTCTCACACCCTAAAGAATTTATTTTTACAGTATATCCCGAAAGGCCGATTACATTGAGGAATCCCACTAATGCCTCTATTATCTCCAATTCCCCCAAGGGAGAGGCAACATTAAATAACTCCAAACCTATTTGATGGAACTGACGAAGCCTTCCCTTTTGTGGGCGTTCACCACGAAACATCGGCCCAACATAGAAGAACCTCTGCACAGGATCGTTAACATCTAATCGGTGTTCACAATATGCCCGCACTACTCCAGCAGTACCCTCAGGACGCAAGACAAGGGAGTCTTCCCCCCGCTCTATCACAAACATCTGCTTTTCTACTATATCAGTGCTCTCCCCCAAGGATCTTACAAATAAATCCACATACTCAAGGATGGGGGTACGAATCTCCCTATAGCCATAACAGGAGAAAAAACCCCGTGCCTTCTCTTCAACAAACCGCCATAGAGGAACATCCTCCGGAAGGATATCCCGTGTTCCTCGAACCGATCGAGATAACATTATTTTATCTTGGATTTCATTTCCAAACCAGGCTTAAACACAACTACCCTACGGGGAGGGACGGGGACTGCTTCACCAGTCCGTGGATTTCGGCCAACACGGGGCCTACGTTCCTTAATCTTGAAGACACCAAAATTGCGCAACTCAATCTTATCTCCCATCGCTAAGGCCTCAGTGATGATATCAAAGGTCTTTTGAACCACCAATTTCACATCGGCCTGTTTAAGCCCGGTCTCATCAGCGATTTTTAGAACAATGTCCTTCTTAGTCATCTCAACTCCTCCCTAACACTTTTATTATTGAAGTTTATTCTATCACGAACCTTATTGAACCGTAAGGGTTTTGTGGTTACCAAAGTACTCTATCATTCCCCCTTCCCGTAATATCTGTTGCATCAGTTGAGGCAAAGGAGTTATCTCTCTCTCCCATCCCCTACTAATATCGACAAACTTCCCCATATCCAAATCTATCTCTAAGTTATCCCCTTCCTCCACCCCTGAGGTATCCACCTCCACAAGAGGGAGACCAATGTTGAAGGCATTACGGAAGAATATACGCGCAAATGACTTAGCAACAACCGCATTTATACCAGCAGCCTTCAAAGCTAAAGGAGCCTGTTCGCGAGAAGACCCCATCCCAAAATTTTCTCCCGCCACTAATATCGCATTCCCATGGTCCAATTTATCATAAAACCCTGGAGCAATGTCCTCCATAATATGCTTGGCCAATTCATTTATGTCGGTTATAGAAAACTTATACCTGCCAGAGATGATAAAATCAGTATTTATATTATCACCAAAAACGTAGGCCTTCCCTTTTATCTTCATTCCCTCTACCTCCTACTCTACCGGGTTTAGTGCGCTCCAATAAGGACGGATCCTTCATATATGTCGCCGCCTCTTCATAACCAACAATTCCTCGAGCATACAAGTCTCGTATAGAACTATCCATTGATTGCATACCATATTGACTTCCAGTCTGTATCAAATTGGGAATCTGCTCTATCCTCATCTCTCGTATCACATTACGCACTGCTGGGGTACAGGTCATTACCTCCATAGCCAAAACCCTGCCTTGTCCGTCCTGCCTTTTTAACAACTGCTGAGACAACACAGCCTGCAGACAATCGGCCAACTGCAACCTTATTTGCTGTTGTTGATGAGGAGGAAACACATCAATTATACGTTCTACCGTCTGAGCGGCATCCACGGTGTGCAAAGTGGCCAAAACAAGGTGCCCTGTCTCGGCTGCGGTAATAGCAGTGGATATCGTCTCTAAATCTCGCATCTCGCCTACTACAATAACATCTGGATCCTGCCTTAGTACATGGCGCAGGGCGTTGGCAAAAGAGAGTGTGTCCTGATGCACTTCTCTCTGTTTGACTATACTCTTGCCATGCCGGTGCAGATATTCAATTGGATCCTCGATCGTTATAATCAACTTACTAAATTCCTGATTTATAAGGTCTACCATTGCCGCCAAGGTGGTGCTCTTCCCAACCCCAGTAGGCCCGGTTACCAATATCAACCCGTTCGGTTTACGGGCCAATTCTTTTACAACAGGCGGCAGACCAAGGCTTTCCCAAGAAGGGATACTTGAAGTAACTCGTCTAAAGGCCGCTTCCACACTCCCTCTCTGCATATGCACATTGACCCTAAACCTGTCAGTATTAGGAAAGTGCAAAGAAAAATCTAACTCTAATTCCTTTTCAAATTTTTCCTTTTGGGCATCAGTCAAACATCCATATATCATCCTACGCAGATCATCTCGCTTTATAGGGGGAATATCTCTCATAATAACCAACTCGCCATGTATCCGCAAGATAGGTGGCATCTGGGCCGTCAAGTGCAAATCAGAGGCCTTTTTTTCCATACACAGTAATAACAGATCCACAATATTCACTGTCATACCATTGCCCCCTCGTTTATCCTATTTAATCTTAATTATACATAAAATCTATTTATCAGCAAAAAGTATACCACCCGCAGCCCAATCTTCTCTCTCAACTTCTTGGAAAACAACATAAATGCTTCCAGGATTCTTCCCTGCCACTTCACTCAATGCCTGTGTAATCCGTTTTGCTAATTCCCTTTTCTGGTCTCGACTCAAACTACCCAACAGTTTTACCTCTACATAAGGCATCGATATATACCTCCTACTCCTGCGAATTTTTCTCCCAAATCCGTTTTAAATCATGCTCAAAAGATCTATCTATTAGAGAAGCCACATATATAAGCAATGAAAATTGCCAAACATCGTTGGGGCCTACAATAAGCCCTGTCTTGGTATCTTCACGTCTATAAAGGTCATTTTTTATCTTTGCCAAGGCATCAGTTATCGGCATCTCCCACACATCTAACGTAAATGTTTTATTATAATATTTTAATGAGGGCAACTTTATACCACGCATATACAAAAAAGCCCTCACCGAATCCGATTCTAACCCAATATCCTCCTTAAAATTAAACCCCTCAAAAATAGGATAATCCGGAGGCACAATTATGACCGGCTGCAATACCTCTATACTTCCCTTACGCACTACCGTATCTTCAGGAGAGATATCCGATTTAGACAGCAGGATATAAGATATCCTTGTAGGCTGGAAGGTTGCAAGATACTCCAACCTTTGCCAATGGATCTCAGTCTCCTTAATTGCCTTATTCCAAAGCGATTCTATATCCATACCAAAGGTATTATAACACTATATCTTCTTCTAACCACATCATTTTCATACTCCTATTTTCTCCCTTCAGAGGATAGATTTATTCACAGAGTCGATGCTAATATGTGCTAAAATTTTATTGGTATGATCACACGCATCAAAAGTGCCGGTATATTAGGGTATGAAGTCATAGAGGTCCAGATAGAAGTGGACATCTCCTCTGGACTTCCTAATGTCTCTATTGTTGGCCTTCCGGATACAGCAGTGAAAGAAAGTCGAGAACGCATAAGGGCAGCTGTACGAAATACCGGACTTGACATACCAAAGGGCAGACTCACTATAAGTCTGGCTCCAGCTGATGTGAAAAAAGAAGGAAACTACTTTGATTTACCTA
>Ga0256842_1001255_pt1 | contig 20834 bp, 16 predicted proteins | sample 4559240metaG_FD_185973 | JGI IMG/M metagenome (GOLD analysis project Ga0256842, IMG submission 185973) | Hydrothermal vent microbial communities from Guaymas Basin, Mexico - 4559-240 | ecosystem: Environmental > Aquatic > Marine > Hydrothermal vents | place: Mexico: Guaymas Basin | collected... | reverse complement strand
TGGCGGTGATGTTATACTTTTCAGCACCTACATGTAATGTGTGCCATGCACTTAAACCAAAATTACTAGAGGCAATAGATAAAAACTTTAAAGAGTTTACAGTGATAAGCATTGATACTTCAATTGAGCAGGAGATTGCTGCACATTTTAGTGTTTTTGCTATTCCTACCGTTTTAGTTTTTTTAGATGGCAAAGAATTTTTGAGAAAATCCCGTCATATGAGTGTAGATGAGGTTGTTCGAGAGATTAAACGTCCTTATGAAATTATGATGGCATAAATGCAATGAGTGAAGCCGTCACAGCGACGTTTAAAGATTCTACGCCTCTGTTCATAGGAATTGAGACAGAATCATTACACAGTTTCGCGACTTCATGACTCACTCCTTCATTTTCATTTCCTAAAACATATATTGTTTTTCCACTCTCTTGGATGTCGTAAATAGTAGTTTTGGCATGAGAAGAGAGTGTGTAAATTTTTGCTTCTTGTTGTTGCATCAATATCTCTTGGAGGGTATTGCAAAAATATATAGGCAGTTTAAAAAGTGTTCCGGCACTTGCTTTTACAACAAGGGGAGAAATTTTTGCCGAATTTTTCTTTGGCAGTATAATACCGTCAATGTTTCCAGCAGCACATGAACGTATTATCATTCCGAGATTTTGCGGGTTCTGTATACCGTCTAGTGCGATGAGCCTGTATGTTTGAAGCTCTTTTATTTTGTTTACATGTAAATATGTTTTAGAAACAATATCAATGGCTACACCCTGATCCTGCTTTGCATTTTTACTGATGCGAGAAAGGGCTGCTTTATCATGCTTTATAACTTCAATGCCGCGTTCTTTTGCAAGAAGAAGAATTTTTTTGATTGCTCCATCGGGTTTATTGGAATCTGCGAGGTGAAGTTTATGTATTGTCAGGGTTTTATCCTGTAAAATCTCCACGACAACATTTCTGCCGTATAAAGTAATGATTTTGTCAAAAAATGCTTTTTTATTTCTGTACTCTTGTGAGTCTTTCATATGTTTGTCTCCTATTTTACTATGTTATAAACTATTTCTCTTTTAAGCTTTTGTTCTTGTATCTCATGTACCTGTAAGTCTTCTATCTCCAGCTTCATAAAATCATCCATGTTGTTAATGCCGGCTTTTGCAATTTCACGAAGAACTATCCCTCGGTATGCTTTGGCCCAGTGAGAAACAGATTTACCGTTTTTTAAAAACTTCAAAGTGGTATAAGGCCTTGAAGGTTTATAAAATTTGTCATAATAGCCTGCACGCAAATCTAAAACATCATCTTTGGCAAGATATAAATCAAGTTGATATGAAAAACGTTCTTTATAAAATTTATCTGGTGAAATATCTCCAATGTTGTTGCCTTGTTTTACTTTATAGTTTGCAATAGTGTCGCCACCAAGTACAGGGCCGTAAAGATTTGAAAAAATTAATGTATGTTCTTTTAAAAATATTTGTGCATCCGGAGTGAGCGAAGCATACCCTAAATAATCATAAGCTACACCGCTGTAACGCTCAATAGCTGCCATCAACGGTGAATTATATATATCATTGACATAAGGTTCACATTCACTAAATTTTTTAAAACCGAACAACTGTTTTATTTTTTCTTCATCACCGCTTAGTACTATATTATTATAGGTATCTAAAATTTCTTTTCTTGCATCTAATGCACCAAAAAGTTCTTTTTTGTTTTCATTACCACCGCTGTTTTTTCCTTCTGATGGGGAAAATAATATTTTTAACATTATTCATATACCTTTGTAAAAACTATTAATGCAATTATATCTACATAAATGCTATAATAGTTTCAAAACAGTAAAAAGTGTATGAAATGTATAAAAACCGTATTAAAATATTGGGAGCATACGGAACGAAAGCGAAGGGTTTCGGCACAACCTCATTTATGTTGAATCGCCACACTGTTATAGATGCAGGAAATCTTGTGGATGCTTTAGCGGAAGACTCTTTATATCTAGAGAACATCTATTTGACACATTCTCATCTTGATCATATCTCAGACATTGCCTATATTATAGATAACTATTTTTGTAAAAGAAGTAAAACATTAAATATTATAGGACTGCCGCAAACAATTCAAGCACTCAAAGAACACTTTTTAAATGACATAATATGGCCGGATTTTTCTAAAATCCCTTTAGAGAACTCTGGTGTAATGGCTGTAAAATATAGTGAATTATATCTAAATGAAGAATATCATCTGGATAAACAGACTACTTTGACACCTGTTCATACTGACCATACTGTACCAAGCTGCGGATACATATATAAAGTAAATAATGCAGGTGTCCTCATTACTGCAGATACATTTTCATTGGAAAATATAATCAATACTGTAAATAATGATATGCAGATAAAATCATTAGTAGTGGAGTGCTCTTTTTCATCAAATATGCAAAAATTGGCAGAAGTAAGCAAACATTTAACACCAAAATTACTTTTTCAAGCATTAAAAAAATTAAAAAGAGATGATATTACTCTTTATATTAATCATATCAAACCCTCATGCTTGGAAAAAGTTTCCACAGAAATAGAAGAATTCAGGGGGAATTTCAAGCCAATTATACTAAAAGATGGTGATTTTATAACTTTTTAGCAAAAAGCCTTGACATTGAAATTGTTTTGCACTATAATTCTGGCTCAAATTCGATGCCGACATAGCTCAGTTGGCTAGAGCAGCTGATTTGTAATCAGCAGGCCCGGGGTTCAAATCCTCGTGTCGGCACCATTGAATTTTGAATATTAGAAACAGTGTTAGACCAGAAAAACATTTTACAATGTAAACGTGGTGGGATAGTCAAGTGGCCAACGACGGCAGACTGTAAATCTGCTCCCTATGGGTTCAGAGGTTCGACTCCTCTTCCCACCACCATTCACATGCGGGTGTAACTCAGTGGCTAGAGTTCCTGCCTTCCAAGCAGGCTGTCGAGGGTTCGAATCCCTTCACCCGCTCCACTAGTGATTCTGGAAGCTGAAGTATAATTTCTATCTTACTTCATATAATCTATATATTTTTGTAAAAATAAATTTATAGAGTAATCTAATCACAAAAAAACTAATATTAAATAAAAAGAATTATTCAATTATTGCTTAGTATAATCTCGTTTGCTCTCGTGGCTCAGGGGTAGAGCACTTCCTTGGTAAGGAAGAGGTCGGCGGTTCAAATCCGCTCGTGAGCTCCATAAAAGCAAAGATTATGTTTTAATTAAGCAATAATTGAATGATTTTTGGGTATAATTCCATTTCAATTCACAATTAAAGTAGGAGAAAACTATGGCAAAAGAAAAGTTTGAACGTAACAAACCCCATGTTAATATTGGTACTATTGGTCACGTTGACCACGGTAAAACAACATTAACAGCAGCTATTACTGCAGTGCTTGCAGTTAAAAATGGTGCAAAATTTATGGATTATGATGCAATCGATAATGCACCTGAAGAAAGAGAACGTGGTATTACTATCGCTACTTCACATGTAGAGTATGAAACTGATACACGTCACTATGCGCACGTTGACTGTCCAGGTCACGCGGATTATGTTAAAAACATGATTACAGGTGCTGCACAAATGGATGGTGCTATTCTTGTTGTTTCTGCAGCGGATGGCCCAATGCCACAAACTCGTGAGCATATCCTTCTTTCAAAACAAGTAGGTGTACCATACATCGTTGTTTTCATGAATAAAGAAGATATGGTTGACGATGAAGAGTTATTAGAATTAGTTGAAATGGAAATTCGTGAACTTTTAGATATGTATGAATTCCCAGGTGATGATACACCAATTACTGCAGGTTCAGCTCTTAAAGCTCTTGAAGAAGCAAAAACTGGTACTTTAGGTGAGTGGTCTGAGAAGATTGTTGCACTTATGAATACTGTTGATGAGTATATTCCTGAGCCAACTCGTGAAACTGACAAAGATTTCTTAATGCCTGTTGAAGATGTTTTCTCAATCTCTGGTCGTGGTACAGTTGTTACTGGACGTATCGAACGTGGTGTAATTAAAGTTGGTGAAGAAGTAGAAATTGTTGGTATCAAAGATACACAAAAAACTACTGTTACTGGTGTTGAAATGTTCCGTAAAGAAATGGATCAAGGTGAAGCAGGTGATAACTGTGGTATCCTAATTCGTGGTATTGCTAAAGATGAAGTTGAACGTGGTCAAGTACTTTGTAAGCCAGGTACAATTACACCTCATACTAAATTTACTGCAGAAATCTATGTTCTAAGTAAAGATGAAGGTGGTCGTCATACTCCATTCTTTAATGGTTACCGTCCACAATTCTATGTACGTACAACAGACGTTACTGGAGCAATCACTTTACCAGAAGGTACTGAAATGGTTATGCCAGGTGATAACGTAAGTATTACTGCTGAGTTAATTCACCCAATTGCAATGGAACAAGGTACTAAGTTCGCTATCCGTGAAGGTGGTAGAACAGTTGGTGCCGGTGTTGTTGCTGAGATTCTTGCATAATTCGCTTACGCGAATATGCAAATTCCTTTAAAAGGTAATTTAACATGAGAGAAGCAATTCACTTAGGTTGTGAGAAATGTACAAGACGTAATTATCACACAACAAAAAATAAAAAGATTCACACTGAGAAATTTTCAGTACGTAAATACTGTAAATGGTGTAAAGAGCATACAAATCATAAAGAGATGAAACTATAATTATCGTTTCACTCTAACGGCAATGGAAGTAATTCCATTACCTGCGTTAACACTGGGTTTTCTTCAGCAGAAAGCTCACGCAACTAGTTGCTTTAAAATCGTAAGCGATTTTGGGCATACCGCCGAGGTCTTCAGTGCCCTTTATGGGTGAAACTTAGCGTTAGCGTAGTATTTTGGACTTTGTTCAAAATACGTCCTCTTTAAGTAGGAGAGGTTTCCTTGGTTTTACTTGTAAAACTAAGGAGTCTTAGGCGTATAGCTCCAATGGTAGAGCACCGGATTCCAAATCCGGGTGTTGGGAGTTCGAGTCTCTCTACGCCTGCCACACATTTATTATCAATGAAGCAATTATGCTTTATTTGTAATAAATGACATTTCAATATATGGAAAGAAATAGATGAATTTAAGTAAAGTAATTAGTAATGCAAGATTAGAATTAAGTAAAGTTATCTTTCCTACTAAAGGACAGGTAAAACAGGCATATATTGCTGTTATAATTGTTGTTTCGGCGATAGCTGCATTTCTTGCATTAGTTGATTTAATTATGTCATCTATTATGTCTGCAATTTTAGGTTAAGGAGTAAGGCAATGGCACATCAATGGTACTCTATACAGACCTATGGTAGCGATAGAACAGTTAGAGATGCAATCTTTAATATGATAGAAGAACATGGTCTACAGGATTATATTACAGATGTAATTGTTCCAACAGAAGATGTTATAGAAGTGAAAGACGGAAAGAAAAAGGTTAGTGAAAGATCTTTATATTCTGGATATGTATTTGCTCGTATTGATTTAAATACAGAAATTCAGCATATGATTCAATCAATACCAAAAGTTTCAGGTTTTATTGGTGAAGGCAATGTTCCTACACCTTTAAGTGAACATGATATTAATGTTATCTTGGATCGCGTAAATAATCGTGCAGCTCCAAAACCAAAAGTATTTTTTGATAATGGAGAAACTGTACGTATTATTGATGGACCGTTCGCGAACTTTACGGCAACTGTTGATGAGTATGATTTAGAACATGGTACTCTAAAACTTAATGTTTCAATCTTCGGTAGAGCTACTCCTGTAGATATCTCTTACACGCAAGTTGAAAAAATAATTTAAATTCATAAAAAGGACAAAAAATGGCAAAAAAAGTCATGGATTATATCAAGCTACAAATTGAAGCTGGTAAAGCTAACCCGGCACCACCAGTAGGACCAGCACTAGGGCAACGTGGTGTTAACATCATGGAATTCTGTAAAGCGTTTAATGAAAAAACAAAAGATAAAATGGGATTTAAAGTTCCTGTTGTTATTACTGTTTATAATGATAGAAGTTTTTCTTTTATTACAAAACAACCACCGGCATCTGAGCTTTTAATGAAAGCTGCAGGACTTAAGAAAGGTACAGATAACCCTCTTAAAAACAAAGTTGGTTCACTTACACGTGCACAACTTATGGAAGTTGTTGAAATGAAGATAGAAGACTTAAATACTGACGATAAAGAAATGGCTGCAAACACTTTAGCTGGTTCTGCACGTTCAATCGGTATAGAAATTAAAGACTAATTTTAAAGAATAATCATCGACCACAGTGATTACAAAATTATGTGGCAGAATTAATATGGAGATTTGTAATGAGCAAAAGATATAAACAATTATTAGAAAAAATTGATAATGCTAAATCATACGGTGTAGAAGAAGCATCTGTAACTGTAAAAGATTTAAAAAGTGCAAAATTTGACGAGACTGTTGAAATTGCAATGAATTTGAATGTTGATCCACGTCACGCAGACCAAATGGTTCGCGGTGCTATCGTTCTTCCTCACGGAACAGGGAAAACAGTTCGTGTTGCTGTATTTGCTAAAGGCGCTAAAGCTGATGAAGCAAAAGCTGCCGGTGCAGATATCGTTGGAACTGATGATTTGGTTGCACAAATTAAAGAAGGTATCTTTAATTTTGATGTAGTTGTTGCAGCACCTGATTGTATGGGTCTTGTAGGTCAAATAGGTCGTATTTTAGGACCAAAAGGTTTAATGCCTAATCCTAAAACTGGTACAGTTACACCAGATGTTGCTACTGCAGTTAAGAATGTTAAAGGCGGTCAAGTTAACTTTAGAGTTGATAAAAAAGGTAACATCCATGCAGGTATTGGCAAAGCAAGTTTTGATGCAAAACAAATTGAAGAAAATTTAACTACTTTTCTTGTGGCAATTAATAAACAAAAACCTGCTTCTGCAAAAGGACGTTATATTAAAAATGCTGCATTAAGCTTAACAATGAGTCCTGCTGTTAAACTTGATGTTGTTGAATTAGCTGATATTAAATAATTTTCATCTCTCCTTTGTGGGAGTGTGAAAATTTTTATTGTGATATAATGAATATATTATAATAAAGATTTTCATTGTGGAAATCTGAATTACTTGGACTAAAGATAGTTGGGGGTATCTACCGTGTTGGTAGTTAGCTTAATCGTATCCTTGCGCCCCTCTTGAAGTTATGTCTGGAAAGGAGAACTATATATGCTTAAGTCAAAAAAAGCTGAAGTAATTGAACAATTAACTAATTCATTTGCTAATACTACAGCAGTTGTTATATGTGACTATAAAGGTTTAACTGTAAGTGAACTAGAAGAGTTACGTAAAGCTGCTCGTGCAAAAGACACAAGTGTTCAGGTTGTTAAAAATACTTTAGCAACAATTGCACTCAACAATGCGCAAATGAGCGGTGTTGAAATTAAAGATACAAATATTTTTATTTGGTCTGATGATGTTATCAATGCTGCAAAAATTGCCGCTGATTTCGCTAAAGATCATGACAAGTTCGTGATTAAAGCCGGTTACTTAGATAAAGAACCTGCAGACGTAGCTAAAATTGAAGCATTCGCTAAACTTCCTGGTCGTGATGAGCTTCTTGGTATGCTTGCTGCTACTTGGATGGCTCCAATTACAAACCTTGCAATTGGAATCGATGCTTTACGCAAAAAGAAAGAAGAAGAGGAAGCATAAGCTTCTTTTCTAAATGTGATTATTCACAAAAAATAAATAATAAAAATGAAGGAGTCTTAAATGGCTGTAACTAAAGAAGACGTATTAGAATTTATTTCTGGTTTATCTGTTCTTGAGCTTTCTGAGCTTGTAAAAGAGTTTGAAGAAAAATTTGGTGTATCTGCACAACCTGTTGCTATTGCTGGTGGAGCTGCTGCCGGTGGTGAAGCTGCTGCTGAGCAAACTGAATTTAATGTTGTTCTAACTGACGTTGGTGCGAAAAAAATCGGTGTTATTAAAGCTGTTCGTGCTTTAACTGGTCTTGGACTAAAAGAAGCAAAAGAAGCATGTGAAAGCTTACCATCTACAATCAAAGAGGGTGTAGATAAAGAAACTGCTGAAGAGGCAAAAGCTGCTTTAGAAGAAGCTGGTGCTGCAGTAGAAGTTAAGTAAATATAACTTAACAAATTGTGAGGGCTCTGTCCCTCCTTTTTTGGGCGCTTTAGCGAAGAGACTAGACTCTCTTGGCTAAAGTGCCCTTATGTCGTTTATAAGCACTATTAAAAATCTCTTATTGTAAGAGTACCCTATCTATCTAGAGACGTCTAGATATGATCCGCTAAATACTTAAATTTAGCCCTAATTAACAACTTATCGAGGTAGCCTATGTTAAACACTTTATATTCCGGAAACCGTCTTCGTGTAGACTTCTCTAAAACTCCTCAAGAAATTGAAGTACCAAATTTACTCCAACTGCAACAAAGTTCATATGACACATTTTTGATGTTACATGCAAAAGACAGAAGCCAAAGCGGTATTGAAAAAGTATTTCAGTCAGTATTTCCTATTCATGATGCACAAAACAGATTAACTGTTGAGTACATTGAATCAGAAGTAACAAATCCAAAATATACAGTTCGTGAGTGTATGGAGAGAGGGCTTACATATGCAGTAAGTCTTAGAATGAAAACTCGTCTTATTTTATGGGAAAGAGATGAAAATACGAAAGAAAAACTTGGTGTAGCCGATATCAAGGAACAAAGTATATTTGTTCGTGATATTCCACTAATGACAGAAAGAACATCGTTTATAATTAATGGTGTTGAACGTGTTGTTGTCAATCAACTTCACCGTTCTCCAGGTGTTATTTTCAAAGAAGAAGAATCTTCTACTGCTGGAAATAAATTAATATATACCGGACAAATTATTCCAGACCGTGGTTCATGGTTGTATTTTGAGTATGACCCGAAAGATATTCTTTATATGAGAATTAATAAACGCCGTAAAGTGCCTGTAACAATAATGTTTCGTGCTTTAGGCTATTCTAAGCAGGATATTTTAAAACTATTTTACCCAATTCAGACAATAAAAATAGATGATAATATGTTCTCTATAGATTTTAATCCTAAAGATTATGCGTCACGTATCTCTTATGATTTAATTGACATGAATGACAAAGTACTCGTATCTTCAGGAAAAAGACTTTCATCTAAAAAAGCTCAAAAACTTATAGACGATGGTGTTAAAGAAGTTCAGTACCCTATAGAAATACTTTTAGAAAGATATCTTGCTGAACCGATTATTGACCCTGAAACAGGTGAAGTTCTTTTTGACACAATGACTCATATTGATGAGACTAAATTAAAGAAAATGGCTGAAATTGGTGTTACTGAGTTTAAAATTGCAAATGATATTGCAGAAGGTGTTGACAGCTCAGTCATTAATGCATTTAATGCCGATGCAGATTCATTAAAGCTTTTAAAACAAACTGAAGAAATTGAAGATGAAAATGATTTGGCTGCGATTCGTATTTATAAAGTTATGCGTCCAGGCGAGCCAGTAACAAAAGAGGCTGCAAAAATATTTGTAAATCAACTTTTCTTTGATCCTGAAAGATATGATTTGACTCAAGTCGGTCGTATGAAAATGAACCATAAACTGGGAATGAATATTCCGGAATATGTAACTGTACTTACACATGAAGATATTATAGAATCTGTAAAATATGTTATCAAAGTCAAAAACGGTCAAGGTCATTTGGATGATAGAGATCACCTTGGTAATCGTCGTATTCGTTCAATCGGTGAACTGCTTGGTAATGAGTTACACAATGGTCTTGTAAAAATGCAAAAAGCTATTCGTGACAAGCTCTCTACGATGAGTGGACCGATGAACGAACTTATGCCGCATGATTTGATTAACTCTAAAATGATTACGTCTACTATAATGGAATTCTTTTCAGGTGGACAACTTTCTCAGTTTATGGATCAAACCAATCCTCTTTCGGAAGTTACACACAAACGTCGTCTTTCCGCTCTTGGTGAAGGTGGTCTTGTAAAAGAGCGTGCAGGTTTTGAAGTGCGTGATGTTCACCCGACTCACTATGGTAGAATCTGTCCGATTGAAACTCCAGAGGGTCAAAATATTGGTCTTATCAATACTTTGGCGATGTATGCAAAAGTAAATGAACATGGTTTTATTGAAGCACCATACAAAGTTATGAAAGACGGAAAAGTGACACATGAGATTGTTTATTTGACTGCTACACAAGAAGAGGGCAAAATGATTGCCGCTGCTTCAAATAAGCTTGATGAAAATGGACAGTTTATTGAAGACTTGATTGCAGTAAGACAAGATGGTGAAATTCTTTTAAGAGATCCAAAAGATTGTGAATATGCCGACCTTTCTTCTCAAATGGTTGTCGGTGTCGCTGCTTCACTTATTCCATTTTTGGAACATGATGATGCCAACCGTGCACTTATGGGTTCAAACATGCAACGTCAGGCAGTGCCTCTTCTTCGTGTAAATGCACCGATGGTCGGAACAGGTGTTGAAAAACTTGTTGCCCGTGATGCATGGGAGTGTGTCAAAGCAAAACGTGCCGGTAAAATAGAAAAAGTTGATGGAAAACACATCTATGTGATGGGTGAAGAAGACGGAGAAATCTTTATAGATTATTATCCGTTACAAAAAAATCTTAGAACCAATCAAAATACTTCTTTCACACAAAAACCGATCGTAAAAATTGGTGAAATGGTAGAGAAAAATCAAATTATTGCCGATGGTCCAAATATGGATCAAGGTGAGTTGGCTCTTGGTGTGAATGCAATGGTTGCCTTTATGCCGTGGAACGGGTATAACTTTGAGGATGCGATTGTGATTTCTGAACGTTTAATTCGCCAAGATGCATTTACTTCAGTACATATTTATGAAAAAGAAGTCGAAGCTCGTGAACTTAAACACGGTGTTGAAGAGATTACGCGTGATATCCCAAATGTTCGTGATGATGAATTAGCTCATTTAGATGAAAGCGGTATTGTTAAAATCGGTACAACTGTGAGTGGCGGTATGATTTTAGTAGGAAAAGTTTCTCCAAAAGGAGAAGTAAAACCAACGCCTGAAGAGCGTCTTTTACGTGCAATTTTTGGTGAAAAAGCCGGACATGTTGTCAACAAATCGCTCTACTGCCCACCATCAATGGAAGGTGTTGTTGTAGATATTAAAGTATTTACAAAAAAAGGGTATGACAAAGACCCTCGTGCACTAGAGCTTGAAAAAGAGGAAAGAGATCATTTAGAACGTGAGCATTATGACAGACTTATTATGATTGATAAAGAAGAGATGCTTCGTGTAACAAAACTTTTAACTCGCGAACCATTGCAAAGTGACATTAAAATAGGTGATACAGAGTATAAAGCGGGCGAAAAAATAAACGGAGATGATTTAAAAGAAGTGAATCGTTTTGCTATGAATGCGATTGTTAAATCTTTTTCACAAGAGATACAAGATGAGTACAATAAAACAAAAAATCATTTTCAAAAGCAAAAAAGAGTTTTTAGAGATGAGCATGAAGAAAAACTAACGATTTTAGAAAAAGATGATATTTTACCAAATGGTGTTGTGAAATATGTGAAAATCTACATAGCTACAAAACGTCATCTTAAAGTCGGTGATAAAATGGCTGGACGTCACGGAAATAAAGGTATTGTTTCAAATATTGTTCCTGAAGTTGATATGCCATATATGGAAGATGGACGTTCAGTTGATGTTTGTCTGAATCCGCTTGGTGTACCTTCTCGTATGAATATTGGACAGATTTTAGAGATGCACTTAGGTTTTGCAGGACGCGAACTTGGTAATCAGATTCAAGAACAGTTTGAAACAAAACAGAAAGATTTTATAGATAATCTTCGTGCTAAAATGATTGAAATTGCTGATGTTGCAGGTATGATGAAAGCTCACGAAGTTATTGGAAAAATGAGTGATGATGAGTTCTTAAAATATGCAAGAGACTGGTCAAAAGGTGTAAAATTTGCTGCACCTATTTTTGAAGGTACAAACGCACAAGAATTTGAAAAACTGTATGAATTAGCAAAAATGGACAGTGACGGAAAATGTGTATTATATGATGGGAAAACTGGTGAGAAGATGAAAGAGCGTGTAAATGTTGGTTACATGTATATTCTTAAACTGCACCACCTTGTTGATGAAAAAATTCATGCACGTTCAACCGGACCTTACTCTTTAGTTACACAACAACCGGTTGGTGGTAAAGCCCTCTTTGGTGGTCAAAGATTTGGTGAAATGGAAGTCTGGGCACTTGAAGCATATGGTGCATCAGCAGTTCTAAAAGAGATGTTGACTATCAAATCAGATGATGTTGACGGGCGTGTTCGTGCGTATAAAGCACTTACAAAAGGTGAATTAGTACCGGAATCTGGTATTCCTGAAACACTATTTGTATTAACAAAAGAGCTGCAAGCATTGGCTCTTGATGTAGAGATTATGGACGAGGTAGAAGACGATGAGTAAATTAGTACCAGTAGAAGTAACAGAAGAGTGTAGACCAAAAGATATAAAACAACTGCAATTTCGCCTAGCATCACCTGAAAAAGTGATGTCTTGGAGTCATGGTGAAGTTAAAAAACCTGAAACTATTAATTACCGTACTTTAAAGCCTGAACGTGATGGACTGTTTTGTGCAAAAATCTTTGGACCTGTACGTGATTATGAGTGTTTGTGTGGAAAGTACAAAAAAATGCGCTATAAGGGTGTTGTATGTGAAAAATGTGGTGTTGAAGTAACATCGACAAAAGTTCGCCGTACTCGTATGGGACATATTGAACTTGTAACTCCTGTTGCGCATATTTGGTATGTTAGTTCACTTCCTTCAAGAATTGGTACACTCCTTGGTATTAAAATGAAAGATTTAGAACGCGTACTTTACTATGAAGCATATATAGTAGAGAGTGGTGGTGAAGCATATTATGATGCTGAAGCGAAAACTCCGGTACTTAAATATGATGTTCTAAATGAAGAGCAGTATCGTACTCTCGTTCAAAGATTTGGTGAACTTGGTTTTAAAGCTCGTATGGGCGGTGAAGTAATTCGTGACTTACTTGATTCTATTGATTTGGTTGATTTGTTTACGAACTTAAAAGAAGCTATTGGTGAAACGAAATCTGAAGCGAAAAAGAAAACAATTAACAAGCGTTTAAAAGTAATTGAATCATTTTTAAACTCCGGTAATAATCCTGCATGGATGATGTTGACTGTTTTACCGGTACTTCCACCGGATTTACGTCCTCTTGTAAGCCTTGATGGTGGTAAATTTGCTGTATCTGATGTAAATGATTTATATCGTCGTGTTATTAACCGTAACCAACGTTTAAAACGTCTTGTAGAATTAGAAGCACCTGAGATTATTGTAAGAAATGAAAAGCGTATGTTGCAAGAGTCAGTAGATGCACTTTTTGACAATGGCCGTCGTGCAAATGCAGTAAAAGGTGCGAACAAACGTCCTTTAAAATCTTTGAGTGAAATTATTAAAGGAAAACAAGGACGTTTTCGTCAAAACTTACTTGGTAAGCGTGTTGACTTCTCAGGACGTTCTGTAATTGTTGTTGGTCCATCTTTAAGAATGGATGAGTGTGGATTACCTAAAAAAATGGCTTTAGAACTGTTTAAACCACATTTGATTGCAAAACTTGAGGACAAAGGGTACGCGACAACAGTAAAAGCTGCTAAAAAAATGATAGAAGAAAAAACAAATGAAGTATGGGAATGCCTTGCTGAAATTGTTGACGGATATCCGATTATGCTTAACCGTGCACCGACACTTCACAAGCTCTCTATTCAAGCATTTCACCCTAAACTTATTGACGGAAAAGCTATTCAGCTGCATCCATTAGTTTGTGCGGCATTTAATGCCGATTTTGATGGGGATCAAATGGCTGTTCATGTACCTTTGAGTTCCGCTGCAATTGCAGAGGCTAAAGTATTGATGCTAGCTTCTATGAATATATTACTACCTGCATCAGGAAAAGCAATTGCGACGCCTTCTCAAGATATGGTACTTGGTATTTATTATATTTCATTAGAAAAAAATGGAGTAAAAGGTTCTAATAAACTTTTTGCAAATGTTGATGAAATAAGAATAGCACTTGCGCACGATGCCCTTGACTTACACGCAAAAGTTAGAACACGCGTTGACGGAAGAATTATTCATACTACTGCAGGGCGTTTATTGATTAAAGCTATTCTTCCAGATTTTGTTCCTGTTGAACTTTGGAATAAAGTAATGAAGAAAAAAGTGATTAATGAAATTGTTGATTATGTACAAAAGCATGGTGGCATCGGTGTTACAGCATCTTTCCTTGATCGTCTCAAAGATTTAGGTTTTAAACATGCAACAGAAGCCGGTGTTTCAATTTCAGCGGATGATATTCGTGTACCAGATATGAAACCTGCAAAAATTGCTGAGAGTAAAGCAAGAGTTATTGAGATTCAAAAGCAGTTTGAAGCGGGACTTTTGACAGAACAAGAGCGTTACAATAAAATTATTGATGTTTGGACAGATACAAACAATACTCTTGCTGCAGAGATGATGCAACTTGTACAAACTGATAAGGATGGCTTTAACTCTATTCATATGATGGCAGATTCAGGTGCGCGTGGTTCTGCTGCACAAATTCGTCAGCTTGCAGGTATGCGTGGATTGATGGCTAAGCCAAGTGGGGATATTATTGAGACACCGATTATATCAAACTTTAAAGAGGGTCTAAACGTCATTGAGTATTTTATTTCAACTCACGGTGCACGTAAAGGTCTTGCCGATACCGCACTTAAAACTGCAAATGCGGGTTATTTAACTCGTAAACTTGTTGATGTTGCACAAAATGTAAAAATTGTTGAACATGATTGTCATACGCATGAAGGGATTGAAATTTCTGATATTTCTGATCAAAATACATTAATTGAATCATTGGAAGACAGACTTAACGGTCGTGTATTAGCTGATGATGTTATTGATCCGATTTCAAATGAGATTCTTTATGCTGAGGGAACACTACTTGATGAAGTTTCTGCAAAAGTTATTGCTGAATCAGGTATCAAAACAGCAGTGATTAGAACACCGACTACATGTAAAAGTCAAGAAGGTGTATGTGCATTGTGTTATGGCGTAAATCTTGCAACCGGTCATATTGTTCGTGCCGGAGAAGCAGTCGGAATTATTGCAGCACAATCAATCGGTGAGCCGGGTACACAGCTGACTCTAAGAACATTCCACGTTGGGGGAACGGCATCTTCTACTGCACAAGAGCGTCAGGTTATTGCAGAAAAAGAAGGGTTTATACGTTATTATAATTTAAAAACTTATAAAAACAAAGAAGGTAAAAACATTGTTGCAAACCGCCGTAATGCAGGTGTATTATTGGTTGAACCGAAAATAAAAGCACCATTTGCCGGAATTATTGAAATTCAAACTATTCATGATGAAGTGATTATAAGCGTGAAATCTGATGAAGAAACAGTGCGCTATTCATTACGTAAATTAGAAATCGCTAAACCGAATGAACTTGCAGGTGTTAGCGGCCAGATTGAAGGAAAATACTATTTCCCACATAAAAATGGTGAAAAAGTTGAAGCACTTGATTCTATTGTTGAAACAATTAAAGATGGATGGAACGTACCAAGCCGTATTCCGTATGCATCGGAATTGTTGGTGGATAATGGTGCACCGGTTACGAAAAAAATTCTTGCAAAAGAAGAAGGTACTGTGAAGTACTTCTTGCTTAGAGGCGATTACCTTGAGAGATTTGAAGGATTGAAATCAGGGTACGAAGTTGTTGAAAAAGGTCTTTTTGCAGCTGTTATTGATGCAAATAATCGAGAGGGTGTCCGTCACTATATTGCACGTGGTTCTGTTATTGTTACAGATGATAATGAAAGTGTTGACAGAGATACCGTTGTTGCAAAACCTTCATCAGATGAATCAGTTGTAATAGCTGAATGGGATCCATACTCAAATCCTATTATCTCTGAGGCAAACGGTGTTGTAAAATATGAAGATATTATTGTTGGTACAACGGCAAGTGAACAGCTTGATGAATTGACAGGTAAAACACGTCTTATGATTAATGATCACATATCTTCAGAGTATAAGCCTGCAATCGTGTTGGCAACAGAAGATGGTGAGCTATTACGTTATGCAATTGAACCGAAATCATCTGTATATGTTGCAGACGGTGCTGAAGTAAAAGTTGCCGACATTTTGGCAAAAACACCAAAAGCATTGCAAAAATCATCAGATATTACAGGAGGTCTTCCACGTGTATCTGAACTTTTTGAAGGTCGTCGTCCAAAAGCAACTGCTCTTATATCAGAAATTGACGGTGTGGTAAGTTTTGGAAAACCTCTTCGTGGCAAAGTGAGAATTATCGTAAGTAACGCTGAAAATGGCATAGTAAAAGAGTACTTTGTTGATAAATCACATGAGCCTGTTGTTAATCCTGGTGATTTTGTGCATGCAGGTGAGCGTCTTACAACAGGTATTTTATCTTCACATGAACTTTTACGTATTATGGGTGTTAAAGCACTCTATAATTACCTTGTTTCTGAGGTACAACAGGTGTATCGTTCTCAAGGGGTTAATATTGCCGATAAACATATTGAGGTAATCTTTACACAGATGTTGCGTCAAGTGAAAATTGTAAAATCAGGTGATACGAAGTTTATTGAAGGTGATTTGGTTTCTAAAGTGAAATTTTCACAAGAAAATGAAAAAATCATTCGCCTTGGCGGTCGTCCTGCAATTGCTGAACCATTTTTGGTTGGTATTACACGTGCGGCAGTATCTGCAGACTCTATTATCTCTGCTGCATCATTCCAAGATACAACAAAAGTATTGACAGAAGCTGCAGTTTCGGCAAAAGTTGATAACCTTGAAAACTTGAAAGAAAATGTTATTATAGGTCGTACTATTCCTGTTGGAACCGGTATTTATAAAGATCAAAACATCGAATTTGAGATTGAAGAAGAATAAAATCTTCTTCATCTCAACCAACACTTCTTCTCATTCCCCTTTATAAAAATTAATTTATACTTAAAATAAGCTAACTTTAATTACAAATTCTGTATTATTTCGTGTCTATAACTCTCTAAATTTTTAGTGAGTTTTATTCTACTGGAAAAATTTAAGAAAAAAGGAATTGTATGCCTACAATCAATCAATTGATTCGTAAAGAGCGTAAACGTGTGATTAAAAAATCAAAATCACCGGCTCTTGACTCATGTCCACAGCGTCGTGGTGTATGTACTCGTGTTTACACAACTACACCTAAAAAACCTAACTCGGCTTTAAGAAAAGTTGCAAAAGTTAGATTAACTTCAGGTTTTGAAGTTATTTCATATATCGGTGGTGAAGGTCACAACCTTCAAGAACACTCAATCGTACTTGTACGTGGTGGTCGTATTAAAGATTTACCTGGTGTGAAGTATCACATTGTTCGTGGTGCACTTGATACTGCTGGTGTTGCAAACAGAACTGTTGCAAGATCAAAATATGGTACAAAAAAGCCTAAAAAATAATTTTAGATTATTTTTTTAATATATATTCAATAGCTACAGGATTGACCTTTAGTGGTTAATTTTGAGTAAATTTGAAGAATACAAATTGAAGTAAGGAAAATTACAAATGAGAAGAAGAAAAGCTCCCGTTCGTGAAATTATGCCAGATCCAGTTTATGGAAGCAAAATTTTAACGAAATTTATAAACAAAATCATGTTAGATGGTAAAAAATCTACAGCTGAAAAAATAATCTACAGTGCAATGGATATCATTGGTTCTCGTGGAGAAAAATCAGGAATAGATACATTTAATGAAGCTATTGAGAATATCAAACCTATAATAGAGGTTAAAAGTCGCCGTGTTGGTGGTGCTACTTATCAAGTTCCAGTAGAAGTGCGCCCTGTTCGTCAACAATCTCTTGCAATCAGATGGTTGGTTGATGCGGCTCGTAAACGTAATGAAAGAACAATGGCTGAAAGATTAGCTAATGAATTTATGGATGCTGCATCAGATAAAGGTTCAGCATTTAAGAAAAAAGAAGATACTTATAAAATGGCAGAAGCTAATAAAGCATTTGCTCATTATAGATGGTAATAGGATAACATATGCCAAGAAGTCATAAATTAGAAGATGTAAGAAACATCGGTATTGCTGCTCACATTGATGCGGGAAAAACAACAACAACAGAAAGAATTCTTTTCTATACTGGTGTTGAGCATAAAATTGGTGAGGTTCATGATGGTGCTGCTACTATGGACTGGATGGAACAAGAGCAAGAGCGTGGTATTACAATTACTTCTGCTGCAACAACTTGTGAATGGCAAGGAAAACAGATAAATATTATCGACACTCCGGGCCACGTTGACTTTACTATTGAAGTTGAACGTTCCATGCGTGTACTTGATGGTGCTGTTTCAGTATTCTGTGCTGTTGGTGGGGTTCAACCACAATCAGAAACAGTTTGGAGACAACGTAATCGTTATAAAGTTCCATCTATTGTTTTTGTTAACAAAATGGACAGAACTGGTGCAGATTTCTATGAAGTTGAGCGTCAAATTCGTGATCGCCTCAAAGGTAACCCAATGCCTTTTCAGTTACCTATCGGTGCTGAAGACAAATTTGAAGGTGTCGTTGATTTAGTACAGATGAAAGAAATTGTATGGGATGAAGATGCAGCAATGGGTTCTAACTACCATGTGCAAGACATCCGTCCTGAACTTCAAGAAATTTCTGATGAGTACAGAGAAAAGATGCTTGAAACTTTAGCTGAAGTTGAAGGTAATGATGATTTCGCTGAAAAATTCTTAGAAGGTGAAGAGATTTCACAAGAAGAGATCAAAGCGGCTATTAAATCTGCAACTATCGGTATGGCTGTTGTTCCGATGACTCCTGGTACTGCATTTAAAAACAAAGGTGTTCAAACTTTACTTGACGCTGTTGTTGATTATCTTCCTTCACCGGTTGAAGCACCGCCAATCATGGGTACAATGATGGATGATGAAGAAATAGAAGTTGTTGTTGAATCAACTGATAATGGACCTTTTGCATCATTGGCATTTAAAATTATGACAGATCCATTTGTTGGTGTTCTTACTTTTATTCGTGTATATCGTGGTTCATTAGAATCAGGTTCTTATGTGCACAATACAACAAAAGATAAAAAAGAACGTGTTGGTCGTATTTTAAAAATGCATGCTATTAAGCGTGAAGAGATTAAAGAGATCTATGCCGGTGAAATCGGTGCGGTTGTTGGACTTAAATCAACGACTACAGGTGATACTTTATGTGACCCTGCTGAGAAAGTTGTACTTGAACGTATGGATTTCCCTGAGCCGGTTATCTCTGTTGCGGTTGAGCCAAAAACAAAAGCTGACCAAGAAAAAATGGGTATTGCTCTAGGAAAACTGGCTGCTGAAGATCCATCTTTTAGAGTGCATACAGATGATGAAACTGGTCAGACTATTATTTCTGGTATGGGTGAATTGCACCTTGAAATTCTTGTTGATAGAATGAAACGTGAGTTCAAAGTTGAAGCAGAAGTTGGTGCTCCACAGGTTTCTTATCGTGAATCAATCAAAAAAGAAGTAAACCAAGAATATAAATATGCAAAACAATCTGGTGGACGTGGACAATTTGGACATGTATTCTTGAAAGTGAAGCCAGGGGAGGCTGATACAGGTTTTGTTTTTCATAATGAAATCAAAGGTGGATCTGTTCCAAGAGAATATATTCCTGCAGTTGAAAAAGGTTGTGAAGAAGCGATGCAAGCCGGTGTTCTTGCTGGTTATCCAATGGAAGATGTTGATGTTACGCTTTATGACGGTTCTTACCATGATGTGGATTCAAATGAAATGGCATTTAAACTTGCTGCTTCTATGGGATTTAAAGAAGCTTGTCGTAAAGCAGATGCTGCAATTCTTGAGCCGATGATGAAAGTCGAAGTTGAAGTTCCTGAAGATTATATGGGTGACGTTATCGGTGACTTGAACCGTCGTCGTGGACAAGTAAATAACATGGGTGACAGAGCTGGAAATAAAATTGTTGATGCTTTTGTTCCTCTAGCTGAAATGTTCGGTTATTCAACTGACCTTCGTTCTGCAACTCAAGGGCGTGCTACTTACGCAATGGAATTTGATCACTATGAAGAAGTTCCTAAAAATGTAGCTGAAGAAATTCAGAAAAAACGTAACGGTTAATAACTTCGTTATAAACTTTTACTCTCCATGTACTCTCCTTCGAGAGAGTATACTTTCTTATTTTAAAAAATAAAAATTCTGTTATAATAATAAAAAATTTTAATAGGTTATAACAATGTACAAAATATTTTTATTTTTACTACTAAATATCACTCTTTATGCACAAAATCCAAAAGCTTTCTCTGCCCTTGGCGATGTTATATATAATAATGTGGATAAAATTCAAAAACTAGAAAATATAGATGATTACGAGGTCTACAAAAAGAAGATTAAAGAGTATGTTGCCGATGTTGAAAAGCTCAAAAAAGAAGGTTTTGCTCTTGATGAGGGGATAAATACCAATAAAATGCAATATTTAAATAAGTTGAGAAAACTCTCACAAACAAATGATTTTCTTGTAAGATCTGCAAAAAGAAATTTGGATTTAGCAATAGAAAATGGGAATTCGAAGTTTTTTTCACAGTTAATCAATACCGGTCTTATTGATGAAAAAAAGAGTAAAAATAAGATTATTGATTATTATTTTTCTCATTCAGATGAAGTAAATGCAACAGGATTGATACAAAAATATTTAGATAATGATAAAAACTTGAGAGGAAAAAAAGAAT
>Ga0256842_1001254_pt1 | contig 20842 bp, 17 predicted proteins | sample 4559240metaG_FD_185973 | JGI IMG/M metagenome (GOLD analysis project Ga0256842, IMG submission 185973) | Hydrothermal vent microbial communities from Guaymas Basin, Mexico - 4559-240 | ecosystem: Environmental > Aquatic > Marine > Hydrothermal vents | place: Mexico: Guaymas Basin | collected... | reverse complement strand
TTATATTATTAAAAGATTATAGTAGATTTATCTTAAAAAAAAGTAATTTATTTAAGTAATTTTTTCCATGCTTTTTCAATTTTCTCAGCAAGCTTTTTAGTGATACCCTTAACCTCTGTAAGAATAGAAGTATTTTGATGAATAACACCAACAACTTCTTCAACACTTCCAAAATGATCTACAATATTTTCTACTTTTTTCTTACCAATTCCATTAACAGAAGTTAAAAAATCATTTAACTCCTCTTTTGAAATACTAGCATCAGTTTGTTCAACTTCATTTGCTTCATCACCTTTAGGTGCTGGTGTAAGTTTTGCTTTTTTCTTAGATTTTGAAGTATCTTTAGCTAAGTTATCTTGGAAGTTCCATTTTTCACTCGGCCACTCTTCACTCCATCTTCTTTTAACATCATAAACTTTGTATTCATTATCTAGTACATGTAAGTAAACTTCTTGATCACCAAATAGTTTTCTTTTTTTACCAAAGTACTCGCCATCAAAACTTGGACTATATTTACCAAAAGTGATATGACGCATAGTACGAAGAATCGAACTATCCATTTTACTTAACTCTTCCCAGTTAAACATAGGCATATGTGGTTTTTTAAATCTACCCTCAGATAAACTCCACATAATATACTGACCAATCCAATCACGTATATAAGGAAAGGCTGCAAATGCAGTAGCACACTCTAAGATACGTGGAACTCCATCTACCCCATAAGCAACGTCACAAGCCCAGTACTCAGCTTTAGCAGCTTTACTTACTTTAACAGCTAAATCAAGAACATTTTTAGGAACATCCATATAGTCCATACTTCCACCTTGAGAAGTATTTGTAAGCCACTCACCCTCTGGTGCGCGTCTCCAAAATGCACAAACTGGTTTATGACCAATTAGCATTACACGGATATCAGCTTCCATAGGTACAAAATCTTGAAAATATTGTGGATGATATTTTTTCTCTTTAAATAAGTTTTTTGCTTCTTTATAAGAATCAACTTTATGAACGAAGTATCCACCATAGTTTGATGGTCCATATGATTTTTTAATAATCTTAGGGTATTCACATTTTTTTAAGAATTTATCTGCATTTTCATGATTGTAATAGATATATGTTTTTGGGATTGGAAGATCATATTTCCATGCAAATCTGGTTACATTCTCTTTAGATTTGTTTGAAAACTGAGTATCCATAGATGGGATAAAACGAACATGAGGAAGTTCACGTGCAATTTCACGAAAAGTTTCATAAGCAGTAGCTGGAATATTACCAATAAGCACATCAATCTTTTTACGTTTTACCTCTTTGATAAATCTTGCTTTATCATTTTTCCAGTGGTAAGTTACAGTCTCGATTTTGTTTGGCCAACCCTTGAAGTTAGAGTGGTCAAAAAATCTAAGTACATAATCTAAATATAAAAATCCTATTTTTGGTAATTGCTTATTTGATAACCCCATGTTACTTTTTCTCCCATTTATTAAAATATTGCGTAATTATACTAAAAATGTCTTAAAATTAAGTTAGTTTCAATTCTACACTAAACTCTGCACCATAATAATCTTTATTATCAATATTTATGTTTTTATTTTCAATCTCTATATTTCCGTCAAAATGTTGAGTTATGATTTTTTTACTCATAAAAAGACCTATCCCTGTCCCTTGTGATTTATGTTTTGTTGTAAAGTAAGGGTCAAAAACTTTTTCCTTAATCTCATCAGGAATTCCACCTGCATTATCATGTATTTTTACTACTGCTAAGTCATTTTCTTTTGATAACTTAATATTTACAAATTTATTATCTATCTCTTTTTCAACTAAAACATCTTTAGCATTATTTAAAATATTTAAAAATACTTGTGATAATTGACTAGCACTACCATTAACCATAAATTTTTCATCATTATTTTCATAATTAATTATAATTTGATTATCTTTATACGCTGCCTCTGTTAAGGAGATAGACTTAGTAATAACTTCGCTTAAATCAAATAGCTCTTTACTTGTATCATTATCATCTCTTAAAAAGTCTCTAAAATCATCAATAGTTTTTGATAGATGCTGAGTATGTTCTTTAATCTTAGAAAAAGTATCATCTAACTCTTCATCACTAATAAGATTATTTTTATATCTTAATTTAGCCCCTGTTGCCATAGTACTAATAGAGCTTAATGGTTGTCTCCACTGATGTGCAATATTTCCTATCATCTCACCCATAGCAGCAAATCTTGACTGTTGCATAATCAAACTATCTTTCTCTTTTTCTTTAGTAATATCTTGAATATTTGCTACAACAATTTTAGTGTTATCTTCTATTTTTGAACCAAATGATATTCTTATTGGAAATATTGTTCTATCTTTGTGCTGACCCTCTAACTCAAAAACTACATTAGCATTCTTGAGTTTACCTGATTTCATAAAGTTTTCTAGTCCTTTATTGTGAGCTTGAAGATATTTAATAGGTATTATTCTATCATCTATTAGTTTTGTATTTAACATCTCATCTGCACTATAACCAAAAATCTTTTCTGCACTTTTATTAAAGGTTAAAATATTAAAATTTTTATCTACTGCAATAATACCATTTGTATTTATTTGAGTAATCATATCTGCATAATTTTTTTGCTCTTTTAACTCTTTTGTTTTTCTTTTAACACTATTATTTGCAGGTCTAAAAATAAATAATGCTTCAAATATTAAAGTTACAATAATAAAAAAAAGTATATATAATTCATTCTCTCGTAAATTTTTCGTTTTTAGCTCTGTATCTTTTTGATAAATAGATACAGCACTATCTAAATCTTTTAGTAGTGGTTGAGAATTTTGGATTATATAAGAAAGACTTTGTCCATCCTTAGTTTTTAAAAACTTTTTTGCTCTAGATATATACTCTTTTACTTTTTCATCTAACTTTATTGGTGATGAAAAATATATTTTTTTCAATTCATCTGACATCTCTAAAGATAGTAAATAATTATGCGATTTTTCCATTAAATGAACTGTATTTTGGAGTTGTTTTATTTTATAATTTATTGCGAAAAGAGCTATTTTTTGAGAGAGCATTCTTTGCTTACCACTAATGTTTATAATTTTTCCATCATTTGATTGAGAATCAATTAATCTTACAAGGTTTAAATATGCTGAGATAGAAAAAAGTGCTATAAGAGATAAAGCAAAAATATACTTCTTAGTAAAAGAGAGAGAAGATAAAAATTTTATCATTTTATTTGTTCTAGTGGTTCAGAAAAATAAAACCCCTGATACTCATCTACACCTATCTCTTTAAGTAAATTAAAAACTTCTTCACAATGAACAAACTCAGCTACTGTTTTCATACCCAAAGAATGAGCAAAATCATTTATAGTTTTTGTAATCAGATAAGAGTTTTTATCTTTATGAATATTTTTAACCAATGAACCATCTATCTTAATAAGGTCCGGCTTTAATCTTAAAAGATATACAAAGTTTGAGTATCCGCTACCAAAATCATCTATGGCTATTTTAGCCCCAAAGCTTTTAACAATACTTATAAATGAGATAACTTTTTCATAATCAGTAATACTCTCACTCTCTAGTATTTCAAAAGTAATTAAATGAGCGAAATCACCTTTTGATAACTCATTTTTTATCATATCTACAATATCTTTATTTACAATATCTTGAATTGATAAGTTTACATTTATAACACTTTTAGTTTCTTGTGCTTTCTTAAATGCTGTGTTGATAATTATCTTTGCTAATATTGGATAATACTTTACTTTTTTTGCAATATCTAAAAATAGGTATGGTGAATGAATGATATCACCTTCACGAAGTCTCATTAAACATTCATACTTTAGTATATTTTTATTTGCATCTATAATAGGTTGATAATAAGCAATTATATTTTCATTTTCAATAGCTTTTTTAATAATTCTAGTCCATTTAATATCGTTTTGATACTCTTTATCTAGATTATGTTCATTCTCATATATTAAATATGAAATCTTATTTTTTTTAGCATTCATTAACGCCATATGTGCTTTTTCAACTGTATCTGTATTCTCTTTTGACACACCTATTGTAACTACTATCCTAAGTGTAATATCATATTCTTGAATATTAATAGAGTGATTAGATACAGTTTCTATCAAAGATTCAATATTTGTTATACATTCATCACTATAAAACTTTTTATTTTTCAATAAAGCAAATATATCTCCACCTATTCGATATGCTTTAGACTCTACAGATTTAGAAAATTCATTTAGTAGATTAGCCATATTAACTAAAACTTTATTACCAATTTTTTCACCATATAAGTCATTAATTGTCCCAAAAGAATCTAAATCTATTATAAATAAAATTGGATTTTGCATTGTAGAGATATCTTTTAATAATGATTTTCTATTTGGAAGTGAGGTAAGTTCATCTGTATGTAATTGAAGGTTAAGTACTTCATTTTTGTTACGCAGTTCTTTTGTTTTGAGATCTACTTTAACTTCTAGCTCTTGATTCATCTCTAATAATGAAGCTTTTAATCTTTCATTTTCAATCTTTAAAGATGCTTTTTCTATCCCTTTTAATAATAGTTCTATATCAATAGGCTTAATTATATAACTAACAATTGACTGTTCAATCGTTTTTTTCATATAATCACTATCATTAAAAGCAGTGGTGTAAATTATGGGGATTTCTGAGTCAAGCTCTCTTATCTTATCAACCATCTCAAGCCCTGTCATATTAGGCATTAAAATATCTGTAATAATCAAATCAAGTCTGCTTCTCTTTTCTCGATAAAGCTTTAAACCTTCAAGTCCATCATTTGCGGTAATAACTTCTTTTACAAAAGGGGAGATATTTTGATAAACATCATCCCTTAGTGCATCTTCATCTTCAACATAAAGTATAGTAAATGTTTTTAAGAGTTCTAAATTCATAGAACAATCTTACTCCTAAAATACTTTATATAAATTTAAATACTAAAATTTCAAGATAATTATTTAACTTTACCTAAAAATTCACAATCAACTGTATTTACTTTTACCAAATCATCTACTAATACATGATAAGGCACTTGAATAACAGCACCAGTTTCTAGTGTTGCTGGTTTTTTACTTCCTGATGAAGTATCACCTTTAAAGTTTGGAGGAGTATCAGTTATAACTAATTCCATTACTTCTGGAGCAGCAACTGAGATAGCTTTATTTTTGTAAAAAATCATATCTACATTAGTTCCATCTTTTAACCATTTTGCTGCATCTTCGCATTGCTCATAAGTAAGACCTAATTGGTCATAAGTTTCGTTATCCATGAACTGGTACATATCACCATCATCATAAAGGTATTGCATAGTTTTAAACTCTATCTCTGGAACTTCAAACTTATCACCAGCGTGAACAGTTTTCTCAACTGTTCTTCCATCTATATAACTTTTCGCTTTCATACGAACAAATGCTGCCCCTTTTCCAGGTTTCACATGTTGAAACTCTACAATTTTACAAGGTACTTCACCTACAATTAAACGAACATTTTTTTTGATATCACTCATTCCTACTGTTGCCATAAATATTATCCTTAATTTTACTTACTTGATTCTACACTAAATGGACTTATAATTCACTTTTAGTTGATTATTTTAGTGTTGATTTATATAAGTTTAGATAAAATCATTTATATGAATAAATATGGAAAAATACTTTTTTACAATGAACAAAATGGGAATGGCATAGCTATTACTAAAGAAAATGAAAAGATAAAGTTTGATATTGAAGAGTGGGATGATTATGACATCATGCCTCATTTGGGTTTAGAAATTTCTTTCATTTTAGAAAAAAACAAAGCTACTAAAATTAATATTTTTAAAGAAGGTATTATAAGTAAAAAAATTACTGATGTTAAAGAAAAGTCAATAATTAAAATATCTACAAAAGATAAAAATTTAGAAAAAATTGATAATCAGTTAAATTCACTTCTTACAAATTCTACTAATAGCTTAGATTCTTTAGATAAAAAAATCTCTCTTTCTGTGAACATCAATGAAACTATGAATGATTATTTTAATCATTTAAAGAATGAGTTACTTAAAAGAGAGGGTTATAAAAAAGTAAATGGAAGACTCAAGTACTCATTTGCAAAAAGATTTTTGTGGACAACTTTTAATAACCTAGTAGATATTGACAATAGTATCGTTACATTAAGAATAAGCTCAATTAGTGATGATTTGAAATTTGTAAGTAATTTAAAAGATAATTTTGATAAAAAAATCCAATACCCACTAACTGCATTTAAAGATATATTTTTATCTTCTCAAAAAGAATATACATTAATTAAAAAAATGACAGTTGATACTATTGATAGATTAAACCTTTTAAGAGCTAAAGAAGAGAGTATCAAACTTGAAAAAGAAAATAAGAAAAAAGAAATTTTAAAAAGTACAAATAAAGAAAAAATCTATAAATTAACAAAAGAGCTAAAAACATTAAATGGAACATATGTTGATATTGTTCACATGATGGCTAGACTTCAAGAGATCCACAAAAAGAATTCAAAAAGATTAAATAATTTTGAACTTGCACATAAAGAGACTTTTTATAACTCGTTTAAAAAAGAAGCCAAACAACATCAAAAAAATATTACAAATATTTTAGATGCACAAGCATATTTACTTGATTTTACTCTCTGGAAAGAAGCTAAATCATCACAAGCAATTCTTAATTATTTTAAATCTTTATCAATAGATATAGAGTTAAATACTAAAACATATCTTAAATATTATCTAGGTACATTAGATGAGAGTAAAGCAAATAAAGACACAAAAGATTTGTTTACTTTTTATAATTATTTAGATGAGAAGCAAAAAGATTATATACTTATAATTACGGCTTCATCTCAAGATGCTTTAGATTACAGCCAGTATATACAAAGTGTAGATAAGACCTTAGTGGTAAAATCATTTATAAGTGAGTTAGAAAGTCTTAAATGGGCTATGACAAACACTATAAAAATTATTGTCCTTGAATCAAAACTAATCTCAACAAATGCTAAAGAGTATTTGGACTACTACCATAACCACATATTTTCAAAACCAAAAATTATACTTATTGGAGATGACATAAATGTAAGGTCAAACAATTATATAGTTACTGATACTTTACCAAAATATGCACAACCACAAATACTGATTAAATCATTAAATAAAATTTTAGATACTTAGGAATATACAAATATGGAATTTACTTTAGAACACACTTCAGGCAAGGCTCGTGCTTGTACTATAAAAACAGCTCACTCAACTATAAAAACACCAGTATTTATGCCAGTTGGTACACTTGGAAGTGTTAAGGCTTTAGATATGGAGGATGTAGTTGACCTACTTGGTGCTGAAATAATTTTAGCAAACACTTACCATACATACCTTCGTCCAGGTGATAAAACTATAAACAAAATGGGAAAACTTCATGGCTTTACAACTTATCCTAAAAGTTTTTTAACTGATAGTGGTGGCTTTCAAGCTTTTTCACTCTCTGATATCTCTAAACCTAAAAGTGATGGCATAGAGTTTCGTTCTCACATAGACGGAAGTAAACACTTTTTTACTCCTAAAAAAGTTATAGATATTCAACATAATCTTGGCTCAGACATCATGATGATTTTAGATGATTTAGTAGCACTTCCAGCTACTCAAGAGCGTATCAAAACTTCTATCGAACGCACAACTGCTTGGGCTGAAGAATCTATAGAATACTTTCGTTCAAAACAAGAAGAGGGTGTTGGAGTAAAGCAAAATATATTTGCAATTATCCAAGGGGGAACGGACAAAGCTTTTCGTACAAAAAGTGCTACTGAGTTATGTGCCTTAGATTATGATGGTTTTGCTATTGGTGGTCTTTCTGTTGGTGAATTAAACAACGAGATGTATGACACTGTTGAGCATACAACTCAGTATATGCCAGAGGATAAACCTCGTTACCTTATGGGTGTTGGTACTCCTGAAGATTTGATAGAGAACATTGAACGTGGAATCGATATGTTTGACTGTGTTATGCCAACTCGTAATGCTAGAAACGGTACCCTTTTTACTTCATTTGGTCGTATAAATATCAAGGGTGCAAAGTTTAAAGAAGATGAGGCTCCAATAGACCCAGAGTGTGAATGTCTTACATGTAAGCGTTATTCTCGTGCATATTTGAACCACCTATTTCGTGGTCGTGAATTAAGTTATTTTAGACTTGCAACAATTCATAACTTACATTATTATCTAAATCTTATGCGTGAAGTTCGAGCTGCTATTTTAGAAGATAAATTTGAAGAATATAAAAAAGAGTTTTATAGAAAAAGAGCTTAGTTAAGGTATAACTAAATCTCTTTAAAAGTCATAATAATTTCACCTTTTAATGTCTCATTATTATAGAGTGATTGTTTGTTATTAACCTTATTCTCTACATGTAGAGCAAATAGCATAGCATTTACTTTATCTCCAACTTTTATGGTTCCATAATCTTTTTTAATATTTTTAGCAGAATTTTTTGCTGTAAGTTTTACTAACTCACTCATAGTTATAAGTCCTGATTTAACAAGTTTTGTATAGTAAAGAGGAAGTGCATCACTTAAAGACTCACAACCAAAATCAGCATCATAAAAAGCCACTTCTTTATTTACTGGTGAGCTTGGTTGATGTAGAGTTGTTAAACAGTCGATTTGATTGTTTTTAAGAGCATCTTGAAGCAAAAGCATATCAGACTTTGATGCTAATGGCGGATCAAGTTTTGCCGTAGTATTGAAGCCTTCACAAGCTTCATCTGAGTTTATAAGATGATGAATAGAAACTTCACACTTAACATCTACTCCATCTTTTTTTGCTTGGTTTATCAAGTAAATTGATCTAGGTGATGCTATTGATTTGAAAAGTATTTTTATCTTAAAGTGTCTAGCAATCTCTATCATACGACTTACATGTAGAACCTCACTAAGGTCAGGTATACCAGCTAGTCCAAGCTTAGAACTCATGTCGCCATCAAGCATAACTCCACTATGTATAAGTGAGTTATCTTCCGCTTTACAAAAAAGTGTAACATCATACATTTGACAATACTCAGCTATCTTAATTACCACATCATTTTTGGCAATTGTACTCATATACGGCGCGATTGCTCCAGACTTTAAAAGTATCGCAATATTACTTAAAGTATTGTCATCTTTAAGTGTGTTAATCATTAAGTCAACTTTAGCACCATCTAAATCACTAAGTCCATTTTGAGCAAATTCTAAAACTATCTCACTATCTATTGCTGGTGTACTATCTGCATTTAACACTACACTCCCTACTCCACCCTTAAGAGCTTTATCTGAAATATTTTTAATATTTTTTGAGTTAAGTGTAGAGTCTTGAAGCCTTATGTTTAAATCTACTAAAAGTGGCATAAAGTAAGCACCTTTTGCATCTAACATATCGCTAGATGTAAGCCCTTTACCTATCTCTGTAATAATCCCATCTTCGATACGAACATCTTCTTCTCTTTCACCATTAACATCACAAATAATTGTATTTGTTATAACCATTGTTTCAGACCACCTTAGATATAATGTGCAAATTATATTGTAATATGACTTAGCAGGAGATGATAGTTGAAAATATTAGTCAGCGCTTTAGAACACTCAGCAAATATGCATCTTAAATCTCTAAAAAAAGAGTTAAGTGATAGCACTGAATTTGTAGGAATTTTTGACGATTCACTTGGTAAACCCATAGTAGACCTTAGAAGTCTAGCAATAATGGGCTTTGTAGATGCACTTAAAAAACTTCGCTTCTTTTTTAAACTAGCAGATGAGATGGTAGAGCTTTGTGCTGGGGTAGATAAAGTACTTCTTATTGATTCATCAGGCTTCAATCTACCATTAGCAAAAAAAATAAAGAAAAAATACCCTGATATGGAGATAATTTACTATATCTTACCTCAGGCTTGGGCATGGAAACCAAAACGAATCCCAGTCTTAGAGAGAACCATAGACCACTTAGCTTCTATACTCCCTTTTGAAAAAGATTATTACTCAAAAAATGCACCCATTACTTATGTTGGACATCCACTTTTAGACATAATAAAAGAGTATAAAACAGAAGTAGCTCTACATGTAGAGAAGATTACATTTATGCCTGGAAGTAGAAAAGGTGAGATTAAAAAACTTATGCCAGTTTTTATAGAGGTTCGTAAAAAGCTAAATATGCCAGCTACTATCATCATCCCAAAACATTTCTCACAAGAAGATATAAAAGAACTTTATGGTAATCTTGAAGGTTTTACTGTTGTTCATGATGCACATAAAACTTTACTAGAGTCTGATTTTGCATTTATATGTTCAGGGACTGCTACACTTGAAGCAGCACTAATTGGAATCCCTTTTTTACTAGCATACATAGCTAAACCACTTGACTATTTTATAGCTAGTCGTATGGTTAAGCTTGATTATCTAGGACTTAGTAACATCATGTTTACGCAGTTCAACAAAGAACAACTCCATCCTGAATTTATTCAAGATGATGTAACAGTTGATAACTTGATAAGATGCTTTAAAGAGTATGATAGAGAAAAATTTTCTGCAAATTCTAAATCACTTCGTGGGTATTTAGAAAAAGGCAGCTCAAAAACAGTAGCACAAATGATAGAGGGAAATTATGAACGACACAACTGATATAACAACTTTAAGTATTCGTATGGCAGTATTTGCCATAATAGCTACAATATTTTACTTTGTATTAAAATCTAAAAAATAGTAATATTACTATAAATATTTAGGAATCAACTCTTTTATTTTTTTATAAATTTTATCAAAATCACTAGAGTAGACTCTTGTTTGTCCAATACTTGTTATAAAGTTTGTATCTCGTTCCCAACGAGGAACTAGGTGCATATGTATATGCTCAGCTATCCCTGCTCCACCAGCCTTACCTAAGTTCATGCCGATATTTACACCTTGAGCGCCAAAGCCCTCTTTTAAAAGTTTTACACATTTTTGAGCTAAGGCAGACATATGTAACCAAACTTCGCTATCAAGCTCCTCTAGTTTATCTGTATGAGTATGGGGGATTATCATAAAGTGACCAGGTGTGTATGGATATTTATTCATAACTATAAAACAAAATTCATCACGATAAAGTAGATGCAACTCTTCATCTTGCTCTACATGTAGAGAGATATGACAAAAGACACACCCTTCAATCTTATCATGTGTTATATATTCATCTCGCCACGGGGCATAAAGTATATCTTCCAAAAAAACTCCTTTTTAAATATACTGATATAAAATATCAGTCTTTAGTCGCCACAGCGGCGCCAGCGAAGTAAAAGGGCTTTGCTCTTTTACGGACTAATTATATGTAGGCAAAAACTAAATCTTGAAATATTATAACTAAACTTAACTTTCACCAGACTTCGTTATTTTTTAACACCAAATCCCAGGATATAGGGATTTACTTAAAAACAGTGGCACTACATTTTATTGATTGTTAAAGTTTTCTATAATATTTTATCATCTTATAAATATTATCTTTTTTATTTAAGTTCTTAAGTATTTTATTATAATTTAGAATTTTATTGTTAAAATAAGCATATCTTAAGATCCGCTCAACTCTATAATTGCTTCTTCGTTTATTTTTTATAATACTTATAACTATATCTGTTAATGATTGCACACTCTGTTTTGAATATAGTTTATTTAACTCTGAACTAAAAATAGAATCACCTATTATATACTCAAATCTTACATCAGAATATATATTAAAAATCTTTTTTAAAGCATAATTATCATTCCCTAAACTAGCGCCTATTTTTACAAGCTCATTCACAACACCATTATCAATCTCATTATTTTCCAAATAGATTAAAAGTGGTGTTTTTCTATATTCATATCCCTTAGTTTGCACCTTATTAATATCGGCACCATATCTTTTTAATAATCTCAACACTTTTAGTAAAACTTTTCCATCTTTTATTGATTGTGCCGCAGTTTGTGATGGTGTTTGTTTACTCCATAACTCATTTGGATTTGCACTAAGTTTTAAAAAATCTTCCAACAAGTAATATCTTTTATATATGATTGCATAAGTTAGCACATTTTTTTTAAACATACTTTTTAGATTGTTATTTTTTATAGCTTCATCTACTTTTTGAGTCCATTTTTTCTCTTTTCTTACCTTTGTCTTGCCTCTTTTTTTCTCTTTATCTTTTTTAAAAGCTTTATATTTATCATCAAGTTGTTTATAATTACTAAAATTATGTTTTCTTAAAAATTTTAAAACACCCCCATAGATACTTTTTTCACCTTTGCTATCTACTAAAGGGAGAAGATTAAGATAAAAAAAGTATGTTTCATTTTTAACATACTTTTTTGAATCTTTTAGATTTAAAAGTTTTTTTATAAATTTATCACTCTTATGCTGAGAAATTGCTGCAAGACTTAAAAGTGTATAAGCACTTGAGAGTCCTCCATAATAGTACAAACCATAAAAGCCTTCAGGCTTAGAGTTTCTATATATTTTATAAGGATTCGCCTTATTCTTTAAAAGTACTTCTGAACTTTTTGTAGCACCATTAATTGCACTAAGTCCCAAAGCATCTAAGCGTAAAGTATCACCTTTATTTAGAGTATCTATATCTAATCCAAGTTCTAAAAGTTTTTCTACTACTTTTGGCATATTATGAAAAGATGCCATATGTAAAAGGTTATAGATTTTCCACTCCTCCCTAGACTCACTTATATAATACTCATACAAAGGATGATGACCTTTAAAAACACTTGATTCTATCCACTGATGTATATCAAACTTTTTATTTTGTAGTGCTTGAAGTGCTAAGTCAGTTTTTTTATCAGCTAAGGCATAAGTAAACAAAGAATTTCCCTCAATATCTACAACACTTGTATCTGCATTTTTTCTTAAAAGTAAAGAGACGATACCGTACTCTTTATTTCTCATAGCACAAAGAAGTGGACTCTCACCAACACCATTTTTACTTTGTATATCTACACCTTTTTGTATAAGAAGTTTTGCAATCTCATTTGTACCATTTTGAATAGCAGTTAGAAGCATTGTTGTTTTGACTTCCCTTTCATAGTCCCCCTTAACATAGTAATATCTCTCAAAATTTTTACAATATGGAAGTAAAAATTTGAACATCTCATAATCACGATAAAGTATAGCGGTAAAAAAAACATCATACCCATCATTTGAACGCTCTATTTTAGAACCATGTTTTAAAAGATACTTTACTAAGTTTAAGTTTTTATTTTGCACACTATACATTAAAATATTGCGTCCGCTAATACTATGAAAGTTTATATCTGCACCTAAAGATACTAAGTATTTCACTATCTTTTCATGGTTTTTAAACCCAGCTTTTAGTACTGCTTCACTTAGTTGTATTTTGGAGATTGTATTTTCTTTACTTAATCTCCTTAACTTATCTATATCACCAATATATGCATATCTCTTAAGTTCAAAGCGTACCTTTTGTTCCTGCTCTGTCCACTTTGCAAATAGAGTAAAATTTAACATCAGTATTATCAATAATATTTTCAATTTTTCCCCTTTTTCTTATCAAAATATTTATCTACATATCTCATAAATAATATTAAAATAACAAAAACCATAAACATCTTTAAGGCAAAGTTGCTGTTATCTACTGTCTCAGATTCCTCTTCTACATGTAGAGGCTTTTTAACATAAGTTTCATTTGTATCATAAAGCACTAACTCATCTTTTACAAATAAATCATAAAACTTATCGTCTATATATTTATAACCATTTTTTGAACTTTTCATACTTCCATCAGAAAACAACTCTACCCAATCTCTTTGAGCAAAAAGAAGAAGCCTATAAATCTCTTTTGTGCTATTTAAATCATAAAAAATTATATTTCTTTGTGAATCTTCTACTATGATTTTTGTATCATTATCATAAAATCTAAGATTATAATACTTGGTATTTTTAGTATTAAAACCAGTATTGAACATCTCATCCTCTGTTCTTTTTCTTTGTATTTTATTTGTTGGTTTTTTACCCTCAATGACATGTTTTAGTAAAGTAAACCTACCTTTATTCAAATCAGTTCCCCAAAGGTACAAATCACCCTTTATGGTGCTGATAAGTAAGTACTTTTCATTATCACTAAGTACTACACTAGATGGCTCACTATCAACATAAAGTGTATCTAGCACTTTTGTTCTATCTACATGCTTTAAATCCAAACTCCAAAGCTTTATAGTTTTATCTGTACTTGCTGTAATTAGATACTTTTTATCTTTAGTTATATCATAACTCATAACAGTATCTAAATGCTCTTTTTTTGCAAAGTATCGTTTTGATTTGGTATCTATAAATTGCAAAGGTGCTTTTTTAGCAAAACCACAGTAATTACTTGAGTAGATTATTATCCTATCATCTAAAAAACTAAAAACCTTTGCAATATCAAAAATATCATTTTTCATTCTAAGAACTTCATCGCCACTCTCTACATCAAAAATCTGTAAGGCATTGTTTGAACTGACTCTTGCAAACTGTTTTTTTGTAGGGTGCATAGCAAATGAGGTAGTATAATGTTCTCTAAAACTTGTATGGTAATCTTTATAGCGGTTTGTACTTAAATCATAGTATATAAACTTACCATCCTTTTGACTCAAAATCAAAGTATTTTTTTTATCACTCTTTACTCGTTTTACATTTTTTAAAGGAAGTTCATAAACCTCTATAAACTTTTTTGTTTTAAGATTGTACTTATAAATGGTAGCGTTTGGTGTTATAAAATAAGCTATATTCTCTCTCACTGCTATAGTTGGAGATACTTTTTTTTCACTATACTCTCTTATAACTTTACCACTAGATACACTCGCTAACTGCACACCCTTTAAACTACTTGCAAACAAAAACTTATCATCATCTACAAACTCTATAGTATCTACAGAGGCATGAAAAGAGTCTTTAAAACTATAATCCTCTACATGTAGCTGTTTTAGTAGTTTATGGTTCTCATAATCATATACTTTCATATCTCCACTCAAACCACTTGCGAGTATATAATGAAAATCTGGTGAGAGGCTAAGTGCCTTTACACTTATACGAAGCTCTCCAAAATAGTTTACTTGTTTATTATCTAAGTCAAAAACAATTAGATTTTCATCAAACCCAGCTATAAGAGTTTTTGCATTTTTTCCAAGTTTTAAAGCTTTAATATTTGAGTATTTAGCAACTTCAAAAAGTGTCTTTGTTTTAAAAATCTTTTTTTTATGTTTATAATCAAACCCAACTATCTGATTTTGAGATGTAGAGTGATAAATAATGCTGTTTTTTTTATCTACACAAAAAACATCATCATCACCTAAAGTATAAGGCATCTCTTTTTTTAATAGTTTTTCATCTTCACTTTGTAAATCTATATCTTTGTATCTTTTGTACTTAGCTATAACTTTAGTGGTATCTATATCTATAAGTTTTAGTTGATAAAGGCTAGAAGGGTCAAACGAATAAAAACTTTTTTTATCTTTACTTAAAACAAATATTCCATAATTATTTATACTGTATTCTTGATTTGCAAAAAGTGTTACTAAAAAAATAATAGATAAAAATATACTTTTAAAAAACATACTAAGGGTTCAGACTATACTCTAAATATTTAGAGTTTCCACGAAAAACAAACTTATGTTTCAACACTTTTGTAAACTCACTCTTTATCTCAGAGTCTCCTTTTAGTACTACCTTAGACATCAGTTCATCAAGTTTATTATTAGTTTCATCTAGTATATTTTTTGGTATATCTACATAAACAGCTCTTTGAATCAGCCTAATATATACACCAAAAAGTTTAGCATTACTTGCTTTTAAATAGCCATATAGTTTTATTTCATCTGGATATATAGAGATACTAAACTTATGAGGTGTATTTATAATTATATATTCTTTATCTTTTTCATCATACTTTGACTTATACTCTTTAAAAGTATTATTTGAAAAGTGGATTAATCTTTGTGCTATTAGTTTTACATCAAACTTTTTATCACTTACAACTTCACTTATATATCCATTTTTCTTAGTACTTACAATTTGTTTTAAATATTTTACTGCATCTTTATCACCCAAAAGATATGCAAAAAGAAAATGATATCTTGACTCAGAATTATTATCCTCTTTAAAGTAATGAATACCCAAATTATAATGAAGTAAAGAGTTATAAGGCTCTATCTTTAGTGCTCTTAACAAAAGTGCTTGAGCTTTTTCTGCTTGATATACTACACCATAGTCTTCATTTGTATAAAATTTCGCAGCTTCCATCATACAATCTACTACATCCCTGTTAGCTCCATCAAGATAAGCTTTAAAAGCCTTGTCATACTTCTTTTCATCCTCAAAATAATGATCATTAACTAAACAAGCTTCATAAGCATTAAGGTAGGTATATATTCCAAACAATAAAATCAATACTACTTTTTTTAACAAACTATTTATTTCCTTTTATTTACTTTGTTCTTTTTTAAGCTCTTGCAACTCTTGTTTATACTCTCTTACTTTTTGTTTATCAATTTTCAAGTATTTTGTTCCAACTTTGTATAACCTTATGAGTGTCCTATATGCACTTAATCTATAATTTGTCTGATAATCATTACTTAAACTATATAAATTAGGAAATACTTTATCATAATGAGCTAAATCATCTAAATAATGAACACCAACTTGCATAGTTGAGTTATTTTGGGCACCTTTTATATATAAATTACTTAATAAAATTATAGCTTCTATATAACCCTTAGAGGCTGATTTTTTATACCAGTACAAAGCTTTATCCGTATCAACTTGTGTTCCATTACCATATCGATAACGATTTCCAAGCCAAAACTGCGACATAGAATTTCCACACTTTGCGTCAATAAATACTTTGTTAAAATTTTCTACATTTTGCATTAAATCTGCTTGTAATGTTATAAATAATGCAAACAAGATTATAAGTATTTTTTTCACTACTTTTTCACCCCTTTTACTTGTATATCAACTTTTAGTATCTTTACATCTTTCATATTTAAATTGTATTTTTTTAACACTTTTTGAATTATCTCATCTTTGGTCATATTTTTAGAAAAACTTTTACTAAAATCAGAGTTCATTTCATAAAATTTTTCTTTTTGTTTGAGAGTATTAAAGATTTTTTTAGTATCTTTTGCATGAATCTGAACAAGAATATCTATATATATACGAATCTTATAGTTGTTTACATAAAGAGAGTATTTACAAAGTTTGTTCTCTTTTACTTTTTGTTCATACTCTGCTTCTAACTTTTTTACAAGCTTTTTATCTACTATATCAACTCTATCATCGCTTAAAAAAGATAGCAGTGTTTGCATAGAGTGGTTTGTAACATCTTTATCAAATAACTCTTCAAAACTATTCATTTTATCTATATGGTTTTTTAAAAGTTTTTTATCTTTTAGCTGAGTTTTAAACTCTAGTATCATTATCTGTGCATACATATCTGGCTGAAGATGGTAAAGTTCATCTTCATTGTTTATGATTAGACTTTTATAGTTATCATAATGTTTCATAAAATAGTTTATATTTTCTATCTCAAGTTGTGCCTCTTTTTTTATATCGCTAAATGTATAACCACTCTCTAAAACTCTATATAAACTAAAGATTTGGTACTTAGCTTTTAAATCACTATTTTTCATCACTTTTAGTAGTTTTAACTTCTCATCAAAAGGGATACTTTTTATAAACTTTTTACTTTCAAAAAGTCTTTGAAGTAGATAAAATGCTTTTTCATTTGAGAGTTTATCTATAAGCATCTCAACTACTTGTTGATAGCTAAGTTTTGTATAAAGAAATTTATGTAAAAAATCATCATCAACCCCATAGTAACTACTATCTTTAGAAAGTATAAATACTAACATGTATCGTAAAGTCATAGGATTAAAAATATTTTTTATTTTTATTTTTAGAGGGATTTTACAAAGTAAATCAGCTCTTTTTTTATACTTCTTTACATTAAATTCTTCTAAGACTATAAGGTCATAGCCTGTATCTATAGCATACTTTTTTGTGTTATAACTAGCTATATAACTATGATACATATACTTTTTATCTTTAACAAAAAGTATCTCATATTTTGGGGTTGTACTAAAGGGGTTTAGCTTATTTCGTTTTAGTTTAAAAGCGTGTAACTTCTCTCCCTTATAGCTTATCTCAAGTGGTTTTTTAGAACTAAGTTGTGCGTCTATATCTCTTTTATTATCTATTTGAAAAAAGTACTTTAGATTATCTAAAACAACGGCAGGATATTTTAAATTACAAGATTCATTCATATAAAATACTGATAAATTTTTACCTTTAAAATACAACTCACATCTTGGTGTATCTACGATAAAAACTTTTTTTTGTTTTTTTATAAGTTTTATAGCCTCTTGTATAAAAAACTTCTGTTTTTGTATACTTCTAAGTATATTTTTCTTCCCTTTTGGTTCTAATACCTTATGTTTATAATAACTCGGAATCTCTAACTTTTGTATCTCATCTACTGAAAGCCTCTTAATTTGCATATAAAGATCATCATATCTTTTGTATTTTTCTTCAAAAAGTTCTATTATACTTTCACCATCTTTATTTATATATGAGGTATCTACTCCTGCTTCAAGAAGTAGTTTTATTTTAGATAAAAAATTAAAATCTAGCTTTACATATAAAAGAGGACTTTGACCTTTTATGGGTTCTAAAGAGATATCTTTACTTAACAAAACTTTTAAATCATGGTTTTCAAGTGTTCTAAGTGAATTAAACAATAACTCTTGAGTATTTTTTGAAGTAGAAGCATTTAAAATCCCAAAAAGAAACAAGAAAACTATTAAAACCTTTTTCATTTTAAGCTTTCATAAATTATACTTATATACTTAGCTACTTTATCATCGCTATAAAAAACTAAAAAATTATCACCTTTTTCAACTTTATAATTATCTATCTTATCTTGTAGTTTTTTAGCTAAGTAAGGGTTAGAATCTTTTAAAGATTCATTATAATTTATAGAGTGATGAGATAGTGAGTTTATAACTTCAAGTGCTACACTAACAATATAAGTTTTTAATGCAAAAGCAAAAGCATCTTTATAGATTTGAGTACTAAATAATTCTTTATCCATTTTTACCTTTTTTAACTCCATATTTTTACTTAAATCACAGACTCATTAAATAAACGCAAAAACCAAGTCTGGAAATATTATAACCAAACCAAGTGCTAAAAGCTGTAAAAGTATAAAAGGGATTATACCTTTATATATCTCCATAGTTTTTATAGTATTACCAGCTGCACCTTTTACAAAAAACAGTGAAAGTCCAAATGGTGGTGTTAAAAATGATGCTTGAAGATTTAGAGCTATTAAAACTGCAAACCAAATAGGATCAATCCCAAAAGCTTCCATTACTGGTACAAGGATTGGCACAATGATAAAACTAATCTCTATAAAATCTATAAAAAAACCAAGTATAAAAATACTAAGCATTGCAATACCTATAAATATCCATACATCACCAATATCATTGCTAAAGAACTCTAAAATCAAATCAGTCCCACCAAGTTCATTAAATACAAGCGAAAAAGCTGTAGCACCGATAAGAATCATAAAAATCATACCAGTTAATTTTGCAGTTTCTAATGAGGCATACTTTATCATCTCAAAGTTTAATGATTTGTTAAACATTGATAGGATTATAGCTCCAAAAACTCCAAAAGCAGCACTCTCAGTTGGAGAGGCAATCCCTGCAAATATACTTCCTAATACTGAAATCATTAGTAAAAGTGGTGGGATTATTGAAAAGATTATCTCTTTTGTACTAACATCTTTTATATCTTGTGCTATGGGTGCTATTGATGGTTTAAAATAAGAAACTATAAGTATGTAAGCTACATAAAGCCCAACTAAAAGCAAACCAGGCAAAACAGCACCTAAAAACAGATCACCTACACTAACACTCATAACATCACCTAAAATGATAAGTATAATAGATGGCGGTATAATCTGACCAAGAGTACCAGATGCGGCAACAGTTCCAGCAGCTAAACCTTTGTCATAACCAGCTTTTAACATAAGTGGAAGAGCAATTACACTCATCATAACAACTGATGCTGAAACTATCCCTGTTGAAGCTGCGAGCATTGCACCAACAAGCACAACACTTACTGCTAAACCACCACGAACATCACGAAAAAGGGCAGACATTGAAAGAAGTAATCTCTCTGCCATTTTTGACTTTTCTAAGACTAAACCCATAGCGATGAAAAGTGGGACTGCCATAAGTGTAGCATTACTCATAATCCCAAATATACGAAATGGTAATACCTCAAAAACTTCAAAACCAAGATTTGGAATAAGAAATGCAAAAGCCATAGCTACACTTCCAAATACAAATGCAACTGGAATACCAAGTAAAAGAAGAGCTAAAACAAGGACAAACATAAATAGAGCTATCATAAAGCTCTCCATTTGATAAAGTTATCATAAGCATCTTTAAGTGCTTGAAGTGCTAAAAACATAAAGGCTAATGGCATAAAAGACTTAACGATAAAGCGGTATTGTAAACCACCAGGGTTTGATGAAGCCTCATTTTGGATGAAACTCTGCTCAACAAAATCAAGCCCGATATATATGATAAGCATAGAAAAAGGAAGTATAAAAAATAATGAGCCTATAATATTTACAAGTGCTTTAGTTTTATCACTATATGAAGCGTAAAATATATCTACACGAACATGACTATTTTCTCGCAAAGTATAAGCTATCCCAAAAAGGATAATTACATCAAAAAGATGCCACTCTAACTCTTGAAGAGCAATCGAACC
>Ga0256842_1001253_pt1 | contig 20844 bp, 18 predicted proteins | sample 4559240metaG_FD_185973 | JGI IMG/M metagenome (GOLD analysis project Ga0256842, IMG submission 185973) | Hydrothermal vent microbial communities from Guaymas Basin, Mexico - 4559-240 | ecosystem: Environmental > Aquatic > Marine > Hydrothermal vents | place: Mexico: Guaymas Basin | collected... | reverse complement strand
ATTTTCCATAACCTGAAAAAATATTCAGAATGATTTTATTTATATCAATATTTTTATTTACCTTGATATACAGTGAAGATGTTTTAGATGTTTTAGATGTTTTAGTATTGCCTGCAACCCAACAAGTTTTAAGATAACCATCAAATAAATTTGCAGAAGGGTACTTATTTGATTTTTCAGCATTAAAATAATCTTTAATATCAGATGAGTTAAATGCTACATAATTAGAACCAGGCATAAAATCACTTTTACTAAGAAGATAAATCTCTTGAATAGTTTTGCTTTCTTGCGTAGATGCTGTATTTACAATAGGAAACATAGTTGTAAAAAACAATAAAACTAATAAATAATGTATAGCTTTTAGTGTCATTTTATTTTATGCTTGCAAATCAGAGATGATATTATCAGTAACACGCCTAAAGAGACTATTAATAACCACCAACTGATGGCATTATGTAGTATAAATCCTATTAAGATTTCAATAAGACCAAATATTAAGGGAAATAAGTGCTTTTTTGTCTTGTTTTCTTTCACCATACTAATCTGGCGGAAGGAAAAAACAAGGGTAGGAATCGTTACTAAGTATGATGTTAAAATAAATAAACCACCTAAAAATGACCATCCATCATGTTGAAACTGTTCAAAAACTAGATAAGCAATATAGAAATTTAGAAGTACTAAAAATCCAAATGTCAGATAAGAGATTAATAATAATAATTTGCACCTTTTAGAAGTCATTAAAAATTACTTATTTTCAAAAGCCTCAGCAGCTTCAATCATAATATTTATAGATTTAGAACCACCTATAATATGAGTATGCTTTTCAATATTTTTAATATCTTTTGCTGATAAATGAGCCTCATTATAAACTTCCCCAGATTCTTTACATGATTTTTTGAATCGTTCCTCACCATATAATTTTTTGATTCCTCCCAATGACCCGATATTTGCAGGAATCCCAACAGCTATTTGATATAAACTACTGAATCTCGTAATATCATTTTTACCTTCTTGGTAGTCAGTATAGCCCTGACTTTTAAAAAATGATGTTAATTCCTCAATTGTTGCAATCTTATTTTTTATTTTTTTCTTAAATTTATCAAAAGATTTAACTGTATTGGATATTCTTTCCCAATCTTTTTGTGAAAATTTATTGTCTGTCGTACTTAATCCCATTAAGTTAAGATATTTGTCCTTTGCATATATATTTTCTACTGGTTTTGTAGTTTCAGATGTTTTTGCCTTAACCATCTCTTTTTGTTTAGATGTGTCATTCTCACTACTACATGAAATCATTGTAATACTAAAAGCAATTACTGCTAAAATTCTTGTTGTTTTTTTCATATCTTTTACCTTTTTCTTAATTATACACTTTTACTTAAATTATAGCTAGCCGCAACACTTTTTAAATTTTTTACCACTTCCACAAGGGCAGGGTTCATTTCTCTCAACTTTAGAGTTGAAAAGCTCTCCATCAACATAAAACCAAGTCTCATTTTGAAGTATAAAGTTGCTTTTTTCATGTAAAACTTTTATAGTGTCACCCTCTTTATAATAAGCTTTAAATTCAACTATATTTGGCTCTACATGTAGGATATCTAACTTTAGCCAATCTACTTTAGAGCTAAACTCTTCTATAAGTTTGGCATCATCTTCATAGCGATTTTCTTCTATGGAACTTAAAACTAAGTAACGTCCATCACCACGAACATAAGCACTATATCTACTTCTCATTAGCTCCTCTACATGTAGAGCTTTCTTCTTTCCACTTATTATTGGACCACAACACTCATCAAAACTCTTATTATTACCACAAATACAGCTCATAAATCTTCTTTTTATAAAAATCCTTGTATTATATAACATATTGGTTTAAGGCAGATAGATGAAAATAAAATCATTGTATATATATGCACAAGAAAAAAATGTAGGTTCTCTTTTTATTTCAATGGGAATGATGGAAATACTTAAAAGAAATATTGATAAGGTTGCATTTTTTCGCCCTATAATATATAAAAAAGATATTGTTGATGGTGATATAAGTTTCATCTTAGAGCGTTATGGAATAGATATGGATTATGAGGATACTTATGGTTTTGATATAGAATATGTTGAAGCGATGATATCTAAAAATAAAACTAATGAACTTATAAATCAGATCATAGAAAAATTTAAAAGATTAGAAGATAAGTATGATTTTGTACTTTGTGAAGGGATTCGTCGCTCTTTCTTAAAGATAGCATTAAATTATGATTTAAATATTAAAATAGCTCAAAATCTTGGTTTAGCTGTTATTAATATCATAAATGCAAAAGGACTTAGTGTTATAGATATATATGAAAATATTATGATTGAGCAAGAGACATTAAAAGATGAGGGTTGTGTGCCTTTTTCAACATTTGTAAATAGATTAGATGAAGAACAACATGAACGATTGTCTTTAACTTTAGAAGGTAATGATGTTAATTGTTACTTGCTAAAAGAGGTGAAAGAGCTAGATTTACTAAGTATTCAAGATGTAATAGATGGATTGAATGCTGATATTATAGCTATGGGAGAACATGATCAGCTTAGGGTTATTAGTCAAATAAAGGTAGCGGCTTCATCTTTAGATAATTTTTTAGAATATTTTAAAGAGGGTGATTTTATTGTTGTTCCTGCAGATCGTTCAGATATTATACTTGGATTATTAGGCTCTTTATATTCTAGTAATTATCCAAATATTTCTGGAATAATTTTTCCATTTTCAATGAGAGCTCATCCAAATATTCAAAAGTTGGTTAATGGTTTAGATAATTTTAATATTCCAATACTTAGTATAGATACTGATACATATGATACTGCTAGAAATCTATCAAACTTAAATGCAAGGCTCAGAGTAACAAGTGAGAGGAAAATAGCCTTAGCTCTTGGTTTATTTAATGAGTACACAGATGTAGAATTTATAGAGAAAAAAATACAAACAACATACAACGATACGATGACTCCAGTTATGTTTGAGTATAAACTTTTTGCGATGGCTCGCTCAAACAAGAAAAGAATTGTATTGCCAGAGAGTTCCGATGAGCGGATACTTAGAGCTGCTGAGATTATTATTCGTCGTGGTGTTGCAGATATCATACTAATTGGTAAAGTTCAAAAGATAGAAGCTAACTACAAAAGATTAGGGCTTGATTTAAGTGGGGCAACTATAATCAATCATTTAGAATCAGAGTATTTTGATGAGTTCTCAGATGCATTTTTTGAACTTAGAAAAACAAAAGGTTTAACAAAAGCAGCTGCAAAAGATGCCATGGAACATATTAACTATTTTGCAACAATGATGGTTCATTTGGGTTATGCAGATGGAATGGTTTCTGGGGCTATCCACTCAACAGGAGAGACAATTCGACCAGCTCTTCAAATCATAAAAACCATTCCAGAGACTTCCATAGTTTCATCTGTATTTTTAATGTGTCTAAAAACTAAGGTTTTAGTTTATGGAGATTGTGCGGTAAATCAAGACCCAGATTCTGAGGCTTTAGCACAAATTGCATACTCATCTTCTCGTACAGCTGAGGCATTTGGGATAACTCCTAAAGTAGCAATGCTTTCATATTCAACTGGAGAGAGTGGAACTGGTGCTGATGTAGATAAGGTTAAAGCTGCTACAAAAATTTTACAAAAAAATCATCCAGAGGTTTTAAGTGAAGGACCTATTCAATATGATGCAGCAATTGATAAAAAAGTAGCAGCAAAAAAACTTCCAAACTCTAAAGTAGCTGGAGAGGCTACGGTGTTTATCTTCCCAGATTTAAACACAGGTAACAATACTTACAAAGCAGTTCAGCGTTCAAGCGGGGCTGTTGCAATTGGTCCAATTCTTCAAGGCTTAAACAAACCTATAAATGACTTGAGTCGTGGTTGTTTAGTTGATGATATTGTAAATACTGTAGCAATTACAGCAATCCAAGCAGGACAAATATAATGAAAATAGCAGTTATAAACTCAGGGAGTTCATCTATAAAGTTTCAACTCTTTGAGATGGATACAGAAGAGGTTTTAGCCTCTATAATGATTGAAAAGATTGGAGAGTTTAGCTCTATCACTACTTTTAAATATGATGATAAAAAAACTGTAATCACATCAGTTGTAAATAACCATCATGATGGTTTAGAAAATATAATGAATCTTTTAAATGAAAATAATATTTTAGATAGTTTTAACTCTCTTGATGCTATTGGCCATAGAGTTGTCCATGGTGGTGAAGAGTTTAAAAAATCTACTTTAATAGATGAGCATGTAGTGCAAAAGATAAATGAGTTGATTCCTCTTGCTCCTCTTCACAACCCAGCAAACTTAGAGGGGATAGTGCAATCAAGAAGAAAAGCACCATTTGTAAAACAGATTGCAGTTTTTGATACATCTTTTCACTCAACTATGCCAGAGTCTGCTTACATGTACGCACTTCCGTATGAGATGTATGAAAAACATAAGATAAGACGCTATGGATTTCATGGAACTTCTCACTCATTTGTTATGAAGCAAACCGCTAAAGAGTTAAATAAAGATGTAGAAAACTTAAATATTATAACTCTTCATCTTGGAAATGGTGCATCTGCTTGTGCCATACAAAATGGAAAAAGTATAGATACTTCAATGGGCTTTACTCCGCTAGAGGGTTTAGTGATGGGTACAAGAAGCGGAGATATTGATCCTGCAATAATTATCCATATGCAAAGAGAATTAGGACTTAGTTTTGATGAGGTTGATAAACTTTTAAATAAACAATCTGGATTACTTGGGATTTGTGGCAAAAATGATGTAAGAGGTATAGTTGAATCAGATGATAAAAAAGCAAAATTAGCATTGGAGATGATGATAAGAAGAATTAAAAAATATATTGGCTCTTATATGGCTTTACTCGGAAATGTTGATGCAATTGTTTTTACTGGTGGGATTGGTGAAAATTCTGAGTATATTAGAAATGAAGTTATGCAAAATCTACAAGTAAATGGTGCCAAAGTTCTAGTTATAAAAACAGATGAGGAGCTTGAAATAGCTAAGGAGTGTGTAAAGAACTACATGTAGAGAAGGCTCTACATGTAGATAGTAAAACCTAAAGCGGAGTTACGTTTTGCACTTGAGCTGTAAAAAGCCCTATATTAGGCACTTCTTAAAATATCAAAGCAGAGTTACTTACTCAGCTTGAGGCACAAAATACACCTTTCTAAGCCCTGTAAATAGGGGAATTAGTTGTTTTTTGATTTATAGTAAATTTTAAACAAAAATATAAAAATAAAATTTGTGGTATTTTTGTGGTTCTAAATCATACAAATAAAAACTCATATATTCTCAAAACCTATACTCAAATTTCTCATTCAAAATCAAAACATTAGTAACAAAAAGATATAATGAAACACATTAAAAAAGTGAGAGAATTATATGACACAAAAATTAAATTTAGAAACTTTAGAATCTTGGCTTTGGGATTCGGCAAATATTATGCGAGGGCATATTGATAGCTCTGACTTTAAGAACTACATTTTTGGACTTCTATTTTTAAAACGTGCTAGTGATCAATTCTTTGAAGAAGCTCAAATTGCAGCTGACGAAGAAGGTATCTCTTTAGAAGAAGCTATTGAAGACGAAGACTTTCACAGATTTTATATTCCAGAAGCTGCTTGGTGGAAAAATATAACTAAAAAAACTGAGAATATTGGTCAAGCTATAGATCAAGCTTTTAGTTCTATTGAAGAACATAATGCTGCACTTGAAGGTGTAATGACTACAGTTCACTTTGGAGATAGCGAAAAACTACCTGATACACTTCTCTCACGACTGCTTAACCACTTCAACAAGCACTCTCTTGCTAGTGCTGACTTAGAGAATCCAGACATACTTGGAAATGCTTACGAGTACTTAATTCGTGAGTTTGCTGACGCTGGTGGAAAGAAAGGTGGAGAGTTTTATACACCTAAAGAGGTTGTACAACTTTTAGTACAGCTTATAAAGCCTGAAGCTGGTAATAGTGTTTATGATCCTACTTGTGGATCTGGTGGTATGCTTATTGAATCTGCAAAGTATATAGCTTCTACAGGTGGAATGGTTGGTGAGTTTGTTGACTGTACTTTAAAAGGTCAAGAAAAAAACCTTGGAACTTGGGCGATATGTAAGATAAATATGATTGTTCATAACTTTAAAGATAGTGACATTCGTAAGGGTGATACTCTTGGCAGTCCTAAACATACTCTAAATGGTGAGTTAGAGACTTTCGATAGAGTGATAGCTAATCCACCGTTTAGTCTGAAAGAGTGGTGGGAAACCGCTGAGTCTGACTTGCAAGAAGACGCTAAAGGTAAAACTATTACACCTAAGTATGCTTCAGTTGTAAGTGACGAATATGGTCGTTTTAAGTATGGCATACCTCCACGCGGTTATGGAGACTTAGCATTTTTACAGCACATGGTAAGTGTTCTTAAAAATGACGGAAGAATGGGAATAGTTTTACCTCATGGTGTTCTGTTTCGTGGAAGTGCTGAAGGTAAGATCCGTGAAGGATTACTTAAAGACGACATGATAGAAGCGATCGTAGGACTTCCTGAAAAATTATTTTATAATACTGGAATTCCTGCAAGTATTATAATTATAAATAAGTCTAAACCTGAGAGCTTAAAAAACAAGGTTGTATTTATAGACGCTTCAAATGAGTATAAAGAGGGTAAAAATCAGAACTCGTTAGCTCCTAAGAATATTGAAAAAGTTATAAGTTCGTATGACGCTTTGGAAGAAGTAGATAAATATATGAGAGTTGTTAACCTTGACGAGATAAAAGAGAATGACTATAACTTAAATATCGCTCGTTATATTGATACAAGTGAGCCTGAAGAGATTATAGATATTGAATCTGTTCTTGGTAGGATTGGTGAGTTAGAGAGTAAAGAGAGTGAATTAGATAGCAAGTTGAATGGCTTTTTGAAAGAGTTGGGGTTTGTTTCTTGAACTTGAGAGAAAGTTATAAGCAGACTGAAGTTGGTATTATTCCTGAAGATTGGAAGGTTGTAAAACTTGGTGATATTTTAGACTATGAACAACCAACAAGATATCTAGTTGAGACAACAGAGTATAACGATAGTTATAATATACCTGTTTTGACGGCAGGAAAAACATTTATACTTGGATATACAAATGAAACAGAGGGCGTTTTTAATAACAAATTACCAGTAATTATATTTGACGATTTTACTACTGCAAGTAAGTATGTAAACTTTCCTTTTAAAGCTAAGTCTTCAGCAATGAAAATATTAAAAGTGAAGAATAGAGAATATCCAATTAAATTGTTTTATGAATATATGAAGCAGTTGAATTTTATTCCAGCTACACATAAACGATATTGGATTTCTGAATATTCAAAATTTAAAATCCCGCTCCCACCACTAGAAGAACAAAAAAAAATAGCCAAAATTCTAAGTACAACAGACGAAAAAATCGCTTTTGTTACTAAGTCGATAGAAGAGACTGAAACTCTCAAAAAAGGTTTAATGCAGAAGCTTTTAACTGAGGGGGTAGGACATACTGAATTTAAAGATAGTGAGATTGGTAGGATTCCTGTTGAGTGGGAGGTATCTACTCTTCAAGAAGTTTCAGACTTCATAACTAAAGGTGCAACACCTACTACATATGGCTTTAAATGGGAAGAATCAGGAATTCCTTTTTTAAGAAGTGAATGTGTAACTAGCAAAGGTTTGAATTTAAAAGGTGCAATGTTTATATCTTCTGAAGCTAATGAATATATGAATAGAAGTGAGATAAAGTCTGGTGATTTACTCATGACTATTACTGGTAATGTTGGAAAAGTTATTGTATTAGAGGATTCTTTTTTAAGTGGCAATATAAATCAGCATATTGCTCGAATAAGAGTCTCTTCAAAAAATGTAGATAAGTTATTTATATATCATTTTTTATCGCAAGATAAGTATAGAATGAATTATTACAAGATTACAACAGGTCAAGCATATCCACAAATTAGTCTAAAACAGGTACGAGAATCTAAATTTCCATTGCCTTCACTTGAAGAACAGCAACAAATATCAAAAATTCTTTCAACTACAGACGAAAAACTTGAGAAGCTTCGAGAAAAAAAAGAGTCTTTTGAAGAACTGAAAAAAGGACTTATGCAGAAGTTACTTACTGGTGAGATAAGAGTTTAGTATGGCTGACATGACTCATAATTTTAAAGTTTTATCTATTGACGGAGGAGGAATTAGAGGAATATACTCTGCATTGATTCTTAAAGAGATAGAAGACAAGTTTAATATTAAAATTAATGAGCATTTTGATCTAATAGCTGGGACAAGTACAGGATCAATATTAGCAGCTGCTTTAGCAATAGATATTCCATTAAGTGAAGTAATAGATTTATATAAAAATGAAGGTTCAAAAATATTTAATCTCCGTAAATTAGGTTTTATGGGATTATTCAAAAGTAGATATATAAGCAATCATTTAAGACAACTATTAGAAGACAAGTTTCAAAATAAAACATTATCTGATAGCTCTTTTAAAACGAGACTGTTAATACCAACAACAGATATATCTAATGGTGACGTTCATGTTATAAAATCATACTATATAAGTGAATTTAAGCGTGATAAAGATCGAAAAGTTCAAGACGCTGTTCTATCTTCATGTTCAGCTCCATTGTACTTCAATCCAAATAGAATGGAAAATTATTTATTAGCTGACGGTGGACTGTGGGCTAATAATCCTTCTTTAGTTGCATTAACTGAAGGCATGGGAAAAATTAAAAGTACGACAGAAATAGAAAAAATCACTTTAGATAATACAAAGTTACTTTCTATTGGAACAGGAATAGGTCATAAGTATTATGATCTAAAACATTCTGATTGTGATAGTTGGGGATTTCTAACCAAATGGAGTAAGAGCAAGTTAATTGACACAATCCTGAATTTACAGTCAATAAATGTACATAACACTGTAAACTTTATGTTACCAAAAGAAAATTATTTGAGAGTAAATTTTGAATCTGATACAGACTTAGCTTTAGATAGTGTTGATATAATTTCTCAACTTGAGGCAAAAGCTGCTAGAGATTTTACACATAATAGTGACAAAATCTTAAAATTATTAGGATTAGAGGTTTAGTATGCAACAAGTAGGATTCTTTACCCAGTTTATGAATGACGAGGTTAATCTTAACTCAAGTAGAATTAAAATATTGAATCAAAAAAGAACAACTATTCAAACATTTATTCAAAATAGTGATACTTTTAAAAGTATATATATAGATATGTTTTCACAAGGTTCATACAAGCATAAAACTATAATTAAACCTCCTAAAGTGAATAAAGAGTTTGACGCAGATATTTTACTTCATTTAGAGCCTTCTGAATTGTGGGAATCGAATCCGAAGATATATATAAATGAGCTTTATAATATATTTAATGATACTGATAGATATAAAGATATTGTTATTAAAAATACTCGCTGTATTACCTTAAATTATGTAGGTGACTTTCATGTTGATATTGTTCCTGTTGTTAAGAGAAATGGTAATTTTTATATTATTAACAAGTCTGAAAATATATTTGAAAAAACAAATCCAATTAAATATACAAATTGGTTAATCTCTAAAAATCAAGATAGTAATTATCAGTTACGAAAAGTTATAAGACTTTTTAAATATATTAGAGACGTTAAACAAACATTTACTGCAAAATCAATACTATTAAATACAATGTTAGCTAATCAAGTTTATCAAACTGATTTAGCAGAAAAACATATAAATTTACCAACTTCTTTTAAATTAATTATAAATAGACTCAATGATTTTTTACAAGCAAATTATATTATGCCAAATATATATAATCCAACTATGCCTGAAGAGAATTTTATGAGAAACTGGACTCAAGAACAGTATTCTAATTTTAGAAAAATGATTTTATCGTATGCAGAAAAGACTAATGACGCTTATAATGAAATAGATAAGAAAAAAAGTATCAAAAAGTGGAAATTAGTATTTGGTAGTAAATTTCCTGAATTTATAAGAAGTGCTAAACTTGAAGCAGCTAACGAAAACTACTCTCCTGAAGAAGAATTTATTATTGATAAGGTTAGAGGTGTAGCATTAGACTATAAATTAAAAATTGATTGCTTAGTAAAGGGTCAAAATGGAATTAGAGATATGCTTTTAAATATGGTTCCGATTCTAAAAGCAGAAAAAAAGTTAGAATTTTTTATAGCTAGTATTGATAGTAATATTCCAAGTGGATATGAAATTTATTGGAAAGTTAAAAATGAAGGGCGTGAAGCTAGAGAAGCTAAAAGGCTGAGAGGTTCTATATTTAAAGATAAAAAAAGAATTGTAGAGCCAACAAAATTTAAGGGTACTCATTTTGTAGAATGCTATATACTCAAGGATAATATATTAATTGCTATGGATAGAATAGACGTACCGATAGAGATAAGGGGATAACTAAATGAATGAATTTATACCAAATACTTTACCGTTGACAATAGACATAGAAACCAAACAGATTCTAAAAAAATCTATATTGGCAAACCGTGCATTAGCCAAACTAAATGGTGTTGCTAAAATCATACCTAACCAAGCTATTTTGATAAACTCCCTTATCTTACAAGAAGCAAAAGATAGTTCTGAGATAGAAAATATTATAACTACACATGACGAGCTATATCAGTCTTCATTAGATATTGACAATATTACTCATGCTACTAAAGAAGTGCAGAGCTATAGCCGTGCTTTACTCAAAGGTTTTGATTTTGTTAAAGAGAACTCTTTACTTTTAACTCGCCATATAGTAGATATACAGCAAGAGTTAGAAGGTAATGTTGCAGGTGTTAGAAAACAAGCGGGAACGGTACTTAAAAATCAAGCTACTGGTGAGATCATTCACACGCCACCACAAGACGAAGCGACCATAAGAGAACTACTTGCTAACCTTGAGCAGTATATTAATACTGAAGACGAAGTAGATCCTCTTATTAAAATGGCAGTAATTCATTATCAGTTTGAGACTATTCACCCATTTTATGACGGTAATGGTAGAACAGGACGTATTTTAAATATTTTGTATCTAGTTTTAAATGACTTACTTGATCTTCCTATCCTTTATCTTAGTAGTTATATTATCAAGCATAAGGCTGACTACTATAGACTGCTTCAAGAGCTAAGAACTAAAGAGTCTTGGGAAGAATGGATTTTGTATATGCTTGAGGGTGTTGAGCAGACGGCACTAAGACAGATAGAACTTATAAATGAGATTAAAGAGCTTATGGACAGTACAAAAGAGAAGTTAAAAAGTGAACTTCCTAAAATCTATTCTAAAGATTTACTGGAGATTTTATTTATGCACCCATATACTAAAATAGATATGCTTGTATCAAACCTTGGTATGACACGTCAAACTGCCTCTAAATATCTAAAAGAGTTAGAATCAATCGGTTTCTTAGAAGAGAAGAAGATTAAAAATAGTAAATTTTATATAAATAAAGAACTTTTTGCTATGTTACAAAAAGGGATTTAATTCAACATAGATAAATTCTATGTTAAAAAAATAGATAAATATTAACATAGATTAAACTCTATGTTAAAAAAGTAATATAATTTACCCATAAGAGGAAAATATGAGCCAAAACACACCCGAATATCTACAGAGTGAATTACCAGCGATAGAATTGTTTCGTAAGCTAGGTTACGATTACTTTGACGGAGCAGTTGCAGATCCTCGTAACTCTATCAATGAAGTTATACTTGAAGATAGACTAAAAACTTCACTGATAAAGATAAACCCATGGCTCAAGGGTAACTCTTTAGAAAAGGTGATAAGAACTGTTACAAACATTCAAGCTTCAACTCTTATGGAAGCAAACCAAATAGTTCATTCTCTTCTTACTAAAAAAGACTCTATTACTGAAAAGCCTACACCTGACGCTCACCCTGAACCTGTATTTATTATTGACTATGAAAATATTGAGAATAATGACTTTTTAATTGTAAACCAAATGAAATATCATGGGATTGGAAATAACTCTATACCTGACATAGTTGTTTATATAAATGGTCTTCCATTAGCTGTTATAGAAGCTAAATCCCCTAAAGTTCCAATCACTGACGCTATAAGTGACTTAGAATATTATCAAGATAACTCTCCTAAACTTTTTCACTATAACCAAATATGTGTAGGGATAAATAAGGGAAAAGCACTCTATGGAACTATAGGTGCAGCTTTTGCTCATTACTCAAAGTTTAAAGCAGATAAAAGTGGAACTAATCAAGATATTCTCATAGAGTCATTGTTCGAGAAAAATGTTTTACTTGACGTTATTAGAAACTTTACAATTTTTGAAGTAGATCAAGGTCGAACTATTAAAAAACTGCCTCGTTATCAACAACTACGAGCTGTAAATAAAATACTTCATAAGTTAAAAACCGAGAACAAAGGTGGAGTAGTTTGGCACACTACAGGAAGTGGAAAATCTATCTCTATGGTTTATCTGGCTATAAAGCTTAGACGTGAAGAGGCTGGGTTTGATAATCCTACAATCTTAGTCGTTACAGATAGAATAGATTTAGATAATCAGATAAGTTCTACATTTAGAAGAGCAGGATTTGCAAACACTAGACAAGCTTCAAGTATAGGTCACTTAAAAGAAGAACTCAAAGATAGTTATGGAAAAACTCTTATGACTACTATTCATAAGTTTCAAGAGAGAGCTGAAGAAAAAATAGATCCTAAAGATATAGAAGTGTTAAGCGATAAAGATAATATCTTTATTCTCATAGACGAGGCTCACAGAACTCAAGGCGGTATGACTGCTGCATATATGAGAGCAAGTCTTCCAAACGCTAAGTTTATAGCATTTACAGGTACACCAATAGATAAAGAATCTAAATCAACCTTAGGTGAGTTTTATGGTGGAGACTACATAGATAAGTACACCATTAAGCAGTCTGTTGAAGACGGTAATACTTTAGCTATAAGATACCAAACAGGTATGCCTGAGTACTTTATAGAAAAAGAGCTTATGAATGAGGTCTTTAAAGCCTCTTTTGGTCATGAGAGTGAAGAAAAACAAGCAAAACTAAAAAGTAAAGCAGCTTCTTTAGATACATTTTTAATGGCACGTAGACGTGTGGAAGAGATCGCTAAAAATATCATAACTCACTACAAAGAGAAGATATACCAAGGGAACCAATATAAAGCTATGCTTGTATGCCATAACCGTGCTCAAGCTATCGCTTACCAAAAAGCTTTTTTACAGTTAAAAGAGCAAGGACTAAATAGTTTTGAAACAAAAGTAATCATGAGCTTTAACACAAAAAAAGATCCTCAAGAGTTTAGAGACTTAGCAACTCCAGAAGATAAAGTGAAAGAGACTATAGAAAACTTTAAACTTCCATTTGGAAATGAGGCAGATAAATCTTTAGGCGGAAACACTCAATATGATAATACAGCTATTCTCATAGTAAGTGATATGCTACTGACTGGTTATGACGCACCACTTGTTCAGTGTATGTATATAGATAAACTTTTAAAAGAACATAACTTACTCCAAGCAATTTCTAGAGTAAATAGAACTCATAAAGGTAAAGAGTACGGGCTTGTGGTTGACTATGCTGGTATAACAGAACATTTAGCTGAGGCTATTAAAATCTTTAGTGGTGACTTAAACCCTAGTGACATTATGACAGACATAGAAAAAGAAAAAACTATACTTGAAAATAGACACTCTAAAATGGTGGCTTACTTTAGAGATATAAAAATAGATAGAGTGAAAAATAGAGATAAGTTTGTAGACGCTTGTGTTCTCTTTTTAGAGCCTGAAGATTTAAGAGATAAGTATATAGAACTAGTAAAGCTCTTTAATAAATCTATGGACATAGTTTTACCTGACGCTTTTGCTCTTTCGTATGAGTATGACTTGAAACTCTTTAACGCTATAAAGCTTGAAGCGGTAAATACTCATACACCAGAGAAGCTATATATAACCAAAGCAGATAGTAAGAAGATACAAATGATCATAGACGAGCATTTAAGAGCTACAGGAGTGCATTATTTACTTTCTGAAGCTATCGACATTACTGACTCTAAAAGGTTTGAGGAAGAGCTTGCTCGTAAGGGTGGAAGAACTAAAGAACTTACCATTGCAAATAGAATCAAACATACTATTCAAGCAAATAAAAAAGAGAATCCAGAGTTTTATGAAGAGATATCAAAACGTCTTGAAAGACTTATAAAAGATAGAGAAGAGGATCGTATAGATCAAGTACAACTTCTTTTAGAGTTTGATAGAATCAGAGAAGATATAGCTAACTCAAAAGAGGAGTGGCGAAGACTTGGACTCTCAACTCCTGAGCAGTTTCCTATTTTTAAGAGCTTAGAAAAAGTTGTAGAGAATCCTAAAGAGTTTACTACTGCAATCTTTGAGAAGATAGGGATATATCTTACTAAAGAAGATTGGAGAGATCATGAGGATATTAAAAAAGAGATTCGTAAAAATATAAAGTCTCTTCTTCGTACTGCTGAGATAGATAAAGAGCTTTTAAAAACACTACCAATTACTATAATAGATATTTTAGAAAATCAATGAAAATAAAATATGGTACTCAAACTATAGAGTTTGAAGTTCAGAGAAGTAAGAAAGCTACTAATACTTATATCACAGTTGATCGAGAGAGTGGGGTACTTGTTAAAGTACCTGAGCATTTAAGTGATAGTGAGATTCAAGAGTTAGTAAAAGTAAAAGCTAAGTGGATTATGCTAAAACTTGAAGAACTTGGGAATGTAGTAGATTATGGTGAAGTGATAACTGGATCAAGATTATATTACCTTGGTAAGAGTTACTATATCGAGTTAGTTACTCAAGAGAGAGAAGATATAAAAATCGTGTTTAGTCACTCTAGGTTTAAAATATATACTCCCCTTGAAATAAATCAAATAAAAATTAATGAAGCCATAGATAGTTTTTACAAAACTAAGGCAGAAACTAAAATAATAAAGCTTATAAAAAAGTATAGTGATATTATGAAGTTATTCCCAGAACATGTAAGTTTAAAAAAATCAAAAACTAAATGGGGGAGTTGTTCAGAGAGAAATAGAGTTTCATTTAATCCTGAGATTATGAAACTGTCTTCTTCTTTAATTGAATATGCTGTTGTTCATGAATTATCTCATATCGCATATAAAAATCATTCTAAAGAATTTTGGAGTTTAGTGAAAAAGTTTATGAGTGATTATCTGAAAAAAGAAGAAAAGCTTAGAGTTTTTGAAAAGAAATTATAATTTATCGTAAGTCATGAAGTTGTTTTAAATAAGTGTGTAATTTTGTAAAAAGTAAGTGGGTTTTAAATAATTTGTGGTCTTTTTGTGGTCTTCTGTGGTTTCAAGTAGTCTATCAAACCCCTAAAATAGGGGCTTAAACACTACTTAAAGTGGAGTTACGTTCTCAGCTTGAGGACCTTTTTGACCTTCACCAACTTCGAAAGTCACTTTTTGACCTTCTGCTAATGAAACACGTCCTGGACCTGTGCTGTTTACTTGACGAAAGTGTACAAAAATATCACTTTGTCCGTTGTCTTGTTGAATAAAACCATAACCTTTTTCTTCGTTGAACCATTTAACTGATCCGTCTAGCAATTCTGCCATGTTGTACCTCTTTGGTAAAAATCACTTAATTAAAAGTGGAGTCTAAATTTAGATAGAGTTGTTAGTCTAGGCAGAATATACTTAGATGAACTCGCACACAAATCTTTCATCGCAAACATTATAACTTAAATTATTAAAATTACAAAATAAATATAAAAAATTTATAAAATCCTAGTTATTGCCGATATTCTTTTGAAACAAGAAGGATAAATTATGGAAATATCAGCAAATATAACTAACTTAAACGTTAATGGTAGTTCGAAAAATATAAAAACGAATTTTACTGAAAAGATTTCAAAAGAGGATGCGACAGAGTTAAGAACTCAAATATCTGAAAATGCTCAGGTAATGATGCTTAAATCTACAACTGTTCAAGCTAGTGTACTTAGTAGTGCGGATCAGTTTAAAGTTGATTATGATGATTTTCAAAGCTTTTTATCAGATATTGGTTATGAGGGTAAACCTATAGCTGACTTGTCTCAAGATGAAGCAGCTGCACTTGTTAGTGAAGATGGTTTTTTTGGGATAGATCAAACTTCAGAGCGTATAGCAAATTTTGTTATTAATGGTGCTGGTGGAGATGAAGATAGACTTCGTGCAGGTCGTGAAGGTATGCTTCAAGGTTTCAAAGATGCTGAAAAAATGTGGGGTGGTGAACTCCCAGATATTAGTCAAAAAACTATGGCTAAAGCTGTTGAGATGGTAGATAAAGCTATGTATGATTTAGGATTTTCTGTACTTGATACTGAAGCCTAGTATGCTCTACATGTAGAGTAATTAAGCAGAGATGTCTAACTTCTCTAAGTCTGGAGTCTGCCCAGTCTGCGAAGCATTGTCTTTATCGGCTTCATTTTTATAAACCACTTTCCCAGTTAATTCACTCTGTTTCTCTTTTGCTATTTGTTGCTCAGCTTTGGCAATCATCATCGCAGCAGATGAAGCAACTGCTTGATCTTGTCCACTAGGATTTGCTGGAGCAAGAGCCGCTGACATAACGGCTCTAGCATTTGCAATAGTTTCTTGAGGAGTTGAACCACTTTTGACGCTTATGGAGACTTCCCCACCAATGGCATACATCTTACCATCAGGACCTTGTTGGTAACTAAATGTAGCTGCACCAGTTGAAGCACCACCACTTTGATGTGCTGATTCGTGAGCTTTAACTTCTGCATCACGAGATTGTAAGTCTAAAACTAAACGCTTCTCATCTTCACTTAGCTCTGTATCAGATGATTTTTTGGCCTCTTTAGTTTTTTTCTCTTCTTCTTTTGCTTGAAGTTTTTCATATTCAGTTTTTGGTTTTTGTTCTCTGAGTTCATCATCCTCTAAAACAAGCACTTCTTTATCATTTAATTTTATAGAATAATTGATACTAGCGTCATAAAATGAGTTTGAACCTACTTGCATAATATAAATTATACTACTATTTAGATATTATTTCAAATAAGAAAAAAGGTATAAATATGAAATTTACATTAATGGATGAATATATAGAACTATTCAAGTTACTAAAAGTGCTAGATTTAGTAGATAGTGGAGCACAAGCAAAGTTTTTAGTAGCTGATGGTTATGTGCTTAGAAATGGTGAAGTTGAAACTAGAAAACGAGCTAAAATCATTAAAGGTGATGTTATAGAAGTTGCTGATGTAACGATAGAAGTAGTTTAAAGAATTAAACTACTTATTAATCCAATAAGTCCACCAAATACACCACCCCATACGACTAACCAAGAAAGATGTTCTTTTATTAATTTCTGAACCATCTCTTTAACCATTTGGGGTGTTAGTTCATTTAGTCTTGTATCTATAACCTCTTCGATAGAATTAACCATATCTGAGCTTAGAGATGAACTTTGCATATGATTTTGTAGAGTTGAGTTAAAAGCTTCACTTTCAACAATTTTGATAACGGCACGTTTCATTTTAAGAGAAAATGGTTCTTTTAGACCTTCAAGTGCAGACTCTCCTCCGAACATTCCAAGCATACCACCAAAAGATGATTCCATTACTGTTTTACTTAGGGCATCAAATGCTGGAGCAAAATCTGTTTCTTCTATGATTGGTGTTAGGTTTATGTTTTTTTCTTCTGATTTGAAAAAGTTATTAAGTTGTTCTTTTGTGAAAAATTGATTCATCATAAGGTTTTTTATAGATTCTTTAAAAGCTTCAAATCTTGCTGGAATAACTCCTGAACCATAAAGAAGAGGAACTTTTTCAAAGAGCATATGAATAGCAAGTTGGTTTGTTATAGCACCTGACAATGCAAAAAGTCCAGTATATAAAAGATATGATGAATATTCATTCTTTATTAAAAATGATAAGCCAATAAGTGCTACTGCGATAAGGTTAGTTATAAAACTTTTATTAAAATTCAAAGTGTATCTCCTGATTAAAAGCGAAAGTATACTAAAAAGATTCTATAATAAGACAAAAATTATTTAAAGAGATTTCAGAATGAAAAAAGAAAGTTACAAATTATTTAAAACTGCGAAGATTGAAGATATTTTAGAAGTACTTGAAACAGAGTTGAGTACTAGAAATGAATCGCCATTTTGGACAGATAAAGTTATACCATTTAGCCAAGCTATATTGAGTGTGCTTATCCCATTAAGAGAGAAAGATATGCTTTTTAATCCACAAGGTAATGAAGTTGATGAGCTTACTCCTGAACTATTTTTTGAGTGGAGTGACTTTGTTTCTTTAAAGACTTTAGCCTTTACAATTCAAAAGTCAAATATAGCTGGGGAACTTTTAAGAACAAATTTAGATAGCTCTACATGTAGAGAGTATAAAGAGATAGAACTAAAACTTCTAGGGGATTATTTGGCTAGATATACTGTAAACCTTGAAGATGAGAACTTGGATTTTCCTATCTCAAACTATAACTTGCATCAAGGTGTGAGCAACGTTATAAAATCACTCTTATAAGACTATATATTAATGAATAAATTTATAGAATATTTTATAAAAAATACAAGACTAAACTATATGTTGCTAGTTTTTCTAGCATATATGGGTTATAACGCTTATGCAAATATTCCTAAAGAGATTTTCCCAAATGTTGAACTTGACAAGATAAGTGTACTTGGCGCGTATAGTGGTACTTCTGCTTCTGTTATGGATAAGATGGCTGTGCGTGATATAGAAGATGAACTTAGTAATATTAATGGAATTGATAAAACTGAAACAACCATAACCCCTGGTACTTTTGCCATTATACTAACGCTAAATGAGAGTGTAAATAAGATAAATACACTTTCTCGTGTAAAAGATGCGATAGCTACAACAAGGCAGTATCTACCATCAGATATGAACGAGCCAATTGCTAAGCTTTTAGATAAATCAAAGTCGCTTATAAAACTCTCCCTTGCCTCAGATAAACTAAGCAGAGGTGAGCTTACAGTTGTAGCAAAAGAGATAAAATCAAAATTATCTAAAATAAAGGGTATTTCTGAGATTCTAATTCGTGGAGATTCTAAAGAGGAGGTCTCTATTAGCATAGATTCTGATGCTGTTTTGGCTTATGATATTAAACATTCTTCACTACAAAAAGCTATAAGTGAACTTTCATATATTTTCCCTATTGGCGATATAGAACAAAGTGGAAATTTTGTATATATATCTACTGTAAATGGAAAAAGTAATGCAAAAGAGTGGGAAGAGAGTATTCTACATGTAGATGAAAAGTATGTAAAGCTTGGAGATATAGCAACAGTAAAAGTGGAGTATCCACAAACAGATACACTAGCAACTTTTAACAATAAGCCGACAATTACATTGAAGATTTCAAAAGGTGATAGGGGAGATTCTATACTTCTTTCTAAAAAACTTAGAGATAAAGTGAAGAGTTTACAAAAAAATTATAAAGAGGTGGAGTTTTATTTTTATCAGGATACTTCAAAACCTGTAAAAAATAGACTAGATACCATCATATCAAATCTTATGTTTGGTCTTATCTTAGTTTTTTTATCTATGTATATTCTTATAAATCTTCGTATTGCCATTATTGTCGCACTTGGGATTCCATTTTCATTTATCATAGGGCTTTTGTTTATCTACTATATGGGTTACTCTATAAACATAGTTTCACTTCTTGGGGCACTTATCGTCATCGGTATAGTTGTAGATGATGCCATAGTTGTGAGTGAGAATATACAGCGCTATATAGATGAGGGTATGGATAATTACAATGCTGCTATAACTGGTTTAAAAGAGATGTTGCTTCCAGTGTCTTTAGCAACTATATCAACTGTTGTTGCTTTTTTACCTATCTTTATGATGCATGGAGAGATTGCCCTTTTTATAATTTTGATTCCTATAACTGTTGTTATGATTTTGATTGGTTCTCTTTTAGAAAGCTTTTTATTTTTACCACTTCATGCACAGGAGTTTTTACGAAAAAGTAATAATTTGATAGACTGGACACCATTTCAAAATCTTTATGCAAGAGTATTGGTATTTTTGATAAATTATAAAAAAACTTTTGTGTTAATGTTTCTAATACTTATCCCTATAGCAACTGTGATTACTGCAAAAAGTATGAAGTTTCAGTTCTTTCCGAATTTTGATGGAAATTACATCTACATCTCTGGTAAACTTGATATAAATACACCCTTAGAAACCACTTACAAGATAGCATCTAAAATTGAGGCAGAGATGATGATGCATAAGAAAGAATTTTCTTTAAAGTCTATCTCTTCAGTTGTTGGATATAGAAGAAGTTTATCTGGTGAAACACAAAGAAACAATAGTGTTTTCATGATTACGATGGAGTTATATGATAGAAAAGATACAAACTTCATAAATAAATATATAAATCCAATACTTAACTTTTCGTTTGACTTTAATGATCCTGAGAAGATTCGTGATAAGCAAACTTTTGAACTTTCTCCTCGTGTAAAAGAGATTATAAATCCATATATAGCTCGTTACAATATGCAAGAACTTGGAGTTATGGAAGATAAACCTGGTCTGATTAGAAGTGATATACAGATAAATCTTTCAGGCTCTAATGATGAGGCACTTCAAAGTGGCATAAAAAAGCTTGAAGAAAAACTAAAAAGCATAGATGGTATAAAAAATTATAGTGATAATATAAAATATGGAAAGCTAGAATATAAGATAAAAATCAACTCTTATGGAGAGAGTTTAGGTCTGTCTGAAGCCTCCATTGCTAG
>Ga0256842_1001252_pt1 | contig 20845 bp, 13 predicted proteins | sample 4559240metaG_FD_185973 | JGI IMG/M metagenome (GOLD analysis project Ga0256842, IMG submission 185973) | Hydrothermal vent microbial communities from Guaymas Basin, Mexico - 4559-240 | ecosystem: Environmental > Aquatic > Marine > Hydrothermal vents | place: Mexico: Guaymas Basin | collected... | reverse complement strand
TTGGCTTTGTAACTTTTGATATTCTTTTTTAACTATTTGGAATGCTTTTTCTGAACGAGTTTTTTGCAAATAATTCATAGTCGTATCCAACAAATTCGCAATATCATTGGCTATTAGAGCCGCTGTGTCTGGACTCTGATCGATCACGTTAATCCGAACAGAATTATATTTAGTCCGCCTAATGGTAACATTGTCATCATAGCTGTCTAACAAATCGGAATGTTGATACTCTGCATCTTTATCAATTTGATAATGTTCGGCTAGATTATATTTTTCAATAATTCGTTCACGAATTAAATCGGATTGTAAAATCTGTTGAGCTTGCTCTACTTCTTCGTCTTCTCCAAATTTTAAAATATCTTTAGATTTAATATTTTTCTCTAACAAAGACTGTGATACAGAACTTGATGAAGCTGGATATAGAATAACTTCTGATTCGTAGTAATCTGGTAAAAATAATGCAATAACAGAAAACACAATAACAGCAAGAAATAATACAGAAAGCACTATCTTTTTGTTCCGAAATAAAACATTCAAGATTTCTTTTGCATTAAATATTTTCTCAGGATTATAGTTCATAAATTTCAATAAAAATCAAAAGTAATAAAATTTCACTAGTTTACAGCTCTTTTAATAAGCTCTCTCATTTTTACCTTCCATGTAATTAATAAAAGCATTATTAACAACTTTCATCCCTCCACAAGTAGGGTAGTTTCCTGTAAAGTACCAATCACCTTTATCGTTGGGGACAGCTTCATGTAGGCCTTCTATACTTTGATAAATAATCTCAATTTCAGCATTAATTTCGTCAGTTTTCAGCATCTGTGAAATTTTCTTCGAGATTTGTTCAATCGTAAAATCTTCGAATATTCTTTTAACCTGATTGGTTATCTCTTCTCTAGGTTTTAATATTTCTAATTTACAGGCTTCGTAAATCTCGTCTAGCAAACCTTCTTTTCCATGGTCTTTTAGTAATTCCACTCCAGCTCTAAACGCTATAAAATCGCCCATCTTTGCCATATCAATTCCATAACAATCAGGATATCGAATTTGAGGAGCAGAAGACACAACAACAATTTTCTTTGGCCCTAATCTATCTAAAATTCTAATGATACTTTTCTTTAGAGTAGTACCTCGAACAATACTGTCATCCAATATAACTAAATTATCAATTCCGTCTTTAACAACACCATAAGTTGTATCGTAAACATGTCCAACTAAATCGTCTCGACTATTATCTTCAGTAATAAATGTTCTTAATTTAGCATCTTTAATTGCAATTTTTTCTACCCTTGCTCTATGGTTGATAATTTCTTCTATTTTTTCGGGAGTTGAATCAGAGCCTAAATCTATGATTTGTTTGATTTTTTTCTTTTTTAAATAATCTTCTGCCCCCTTGATTAAACCATAAAAAGCGGTTTCTGCTGTATTTGGGATAAATGAAAAAACAGTATTATCAAAATCGTAATCAACAGCTTTAAGAACTTTTTCTGTAAGTAATTCACCTAATTTCTTTCGTTCTTTATAAATAGAAGCATCACTACCTCTAGAAAAATAGATGCGCTCAAAAGAGCACGATTTTCTTTCTTTAGGTTCTCGAATGACTTCCTCTTTCAAAGAACCATCTTGTTTAATAATAATTGCAGAACCAGGGTTAATTTCTTCGACGGACTCTATTGGAACATTCATTACCGTCTGTATAACAGGACGTTCTGAAGCAACAACAACTATTTCATCATCTTGATAATAAAAGGCGGGACGTATTCCCCAAGGATCACGAACAACAAATGAGTCTCCATGACCCACCATGCCAGCAATGGCGTAACCACCATCCCAGCGTTTACTACTAGTCTCTAATACATGTGCTAAATCTAATTCTTTCTCAATAAATTCAGAAATCTCTGAATTGGTTTTCCCTGCTGCTTTATGATAATCAAAAGTTCGTTGATTTTCAATGTCTAAAAAATGTCCAATATTTTCGAGAACAGTAACGGTATCTGAATAATCTTTAGGATGCTGACCTAAATCCACTAAATTCTGAAAAATTTCATCGACATTAGTCATGTTAAAATTTCCAGCTAATACTAGATTTCTAGATTTCCAATTATTAGCCCTAACAACAGGGTGAACATAAGAAATATCATTATTTCCAAAAGTTCCATATCTTAAATGTCCTAAATATAACTCACTGGCAAAAGGGATGTTTTTTCTTGCCCAATCCACATTGTTCATATTTTCTTTCGAGAAACCTGAATAAGTTTGTTCTACTTGAGAGAACACGTCTTTAATTGGTGATGAATCGTTAGATCGAATCCTATCGAAATATTTGGTTCCTGGTTTAACATTTAACTTTACACTGGCAATGCCAGCGCCGTCTTGACCTCTATTGTGCTGCTTTTCCATAAGCAGGTGCAATTTGTGAAGACCATAACGCCAAGTTCCATATTTTTTTTGATAATACTCAAGAGGTTTTTTTAGTCGGATTAAAGCTATTCCGCACTCGTGCTTAATTTGCTCGCTCATTATAGATAGAATTTTAAGTATCTGCAAATTTAATTAAAAGTTCATTAAGAGATGTTTAATTATTTACTTCTTTTTTATAAATATTCAGCATCTTGGCTAGAGACAAAATCGGTCTTTGCTTTTTAGAATGTTGTATTAAAAACAAAAAGACTATCTTTGTAAAATATTATAAAGGAAAGAATACAAATACCTTCGCTAAGATTTCTTAAAGAAAGTATCCTCAGATGTTCTTTTGAGGATTATATCTTAAATAACAAATATTATTCAATGTACTAACAACTGAGGGATTAGTATAAATAACAATCATTAACACATGAAATTTAATAAATTAAAATTAATCGAGCCTATTTTAAAAGCGCTCGAAGATAAGCAATATACAGAAGCAACACCCATTCAGGCACAAGCTATTCCCCTAATTTTGGAACAGAATGATGTGCTTGGGTCGGCACAAACGGGAACAGGAAAGACAGCTGCATTTGCTATACCAATTATTCAGCAACTCTATCAGCAAGAACAATTCGAAAGTAAAGCTAAAATAAAGGCTCTAATTGTTACTCCAACTCGTGAATTAGCAATTCAGATTGACGATAATATTAAAGAGTATAGCAAATATACTAGGGTAAAACATACTGTTATTTTTGGTGGAGTTAAACAAGAAAAACAAGTCGCTAGACTACGTCAAGGGGTGCATATTCTTACCGCAACTCCAGGCAGATTATTAGACTTAATATCGCAAGGGATTATTAGCTTAAACCAAGTTAATATGTTTGTACTCGACGAAGCCGACCGAATGTTAGATATGGGTTTTATTCATGATATAAAGAAGCTTCTAGCACTATTACCTAAACAAAGGCAATCTCTATTTTTCTCGGCAACGATGCCCAACAATATTGTTACATTATCGAATCAAATTCTTAAAAATCCGAGAAAAATTGAAGTTAGTCCAGTTTCTTCTACTGCAGAAACTATACAGCAATATGTATACAAAACTAATAAATCCGACAAAAAAGATTTACTTTTTCATATCTTAGAAAATAAAGATATCGATCAGGTACTATTATTTTCTAGAACTAAACATGGGGCTGATAAGATTGTTAGAAATCTCAAAAAACAAAATATTTCATCGGCAGCTATTCATGGCGACAAAGCTCAAAATCAGCGACAAAAGGCACTTAGTAGCTTTAAAGAGGGTAAAATTAGGGTGTTAGTGGCTACCGATATTGCAGCAAGGGGTATAGACATCGATAAACTGAAATATGTGATTAATTACGATATTCCTAACGAATCGGAGTCATACGTTCACCGAATTGGAAGGTCGGGAAGAGCTGGCGAAAATGGAATTGCTATTTCGCTTTGCGAACCTGAAGAAAATGCATACATAAAAGATATCGAAAAACTAATTAAGAAGCGAATCGAGACGGTTAGAGAAAATCCATACCCGCAAACCGATAAGCCGATGAATAACGAAGAAAAAAAGGAATTCGAGAAAGAAAAACAACGTAGAAAAAACGAATATTTTACCAATAAAAAGAAACGAGAAACTCAAGGTGGTAATTTTAAGAAACAGGAAAAGCCAAAACGTTTTAAGAGGAGATAATTTTTGTACATTTATACCTAAAAATGGATTGAACAATAAATCAGAGATTAATCATGCGAAGAATTGGCGCTAATTATATTATCACAAATACAGGAGAGGCATTGAGAAATGCATATCTCGAAGTAGAAGATAATGGAACAATTTCTAGAGTTGTAAGGAACAACATTGAGGCAAAAGAAGTTGCAAATTTAGAATTTTATAATGGCGTTATTGTGCCTGGTTTTGTAAACACTCACGCACATCTAGAACTTTCTTACATGAAAGGTGCAATTGAGACAAAAAAGGGGCTTCCTTATTTTATTTCCTCTTTACAAAAAATAAGATTTGAGTCTGAAAATAAAGTCATTTTAAAAGCTATTGAACAAGCTAATATTGAAATGCAAAACGAAGGTATTGTTTTAGTTGGTGATATTTCTAACGCCACCGATTCAATCGAATGTAAAAAGAAAAGCCCAATCGTATATAAAACATTTGTTGAAGTTTTTAGTTTAGACCAATATAAAGCTCACGAGATTTTCGATAAAGCAAGACTGATTCAAAATAATTTTAAAAGAAACAAGCTTGAAGCCTCAGTTACACCACACGCCCCTTACTCTGTTTCTGGAAAGCTATTCGAATTAATAACAGAATTATCATATCAAGAAAACGCTACCATAAGTATCCACAATCAAGAAACGGAGTCAGAAAATCAAATGTTTATTGATAAAACAGGATCATTAGTCGAATTCTTTAGATCGGTAGGAATTAATTTAGATAGCTTTTATCCAAGTGGATACAATTCTACTCCTAGTACAATTGTACAACTTCCTAAATGCTCGAAACTAAATCTGGTTCATAATACTTTTTCATCGCAAGAGGACATAGACAAAGTTTTAGCATATAATTCTCATTCGTATTGGACGCTTTGCCCCAATGCAAATTTATATATAGAAAATCGACTCCCCGATATTGATTTATTGCATAAAAATAGATTACGTTTATGCTTGGGGACTGACAGTTTAGCTTCTAACCATCGGCTTTCAATTTTGGAAGAAATAAAAACTATTCAGAAATATTTTCCACAAATTCCTTTTATAGATTTAATAAAATGGTCTAGCTATAATGGTGCTGAAGCTCTCGATAAATTAACTATTTTTGGGAGTTTTGAAGAGGGGAAGAAACCTGGAGTATTGTTAATTGAGAATTTTGATTTCGAATCTTTTAAATTAAAAGACATCAGTAAAGTAAAAGTTCTTAAGGTTTAACTACATATAATAAATTATACGTTGATAATTATTTGTGTCGTTTTATTCTGTAATTGGTATAAATTCTAAAAATATTATTACGCAAGAGTTATTCTTATAAAATAAGAAGTAATTTTATAAGAAATAATAGCTTAACCCAAATGATACACCTATACCCGAGAACCTTTTATCCAGATAGCAGTCAGGTTTATAAATGGAACTGATATTCCTTCTGTAGTAAGGTTGAATAAATAATGAGAAGTTGTTTTGAAGTTGATATTCTATGCCAAGCCCCATAAGCAAGGATACCTGAATATTTAAAAATGGTAAGTCTAAATCAGACATATTATAAACTCGATTATGGTCTTCCATACTAATTCCATTCCCTTTTGCATTTAGCATTATTCCCACTAATGCTCCAACAGTAGGTCTTAATGTTAATTTGCTAATATTAATAGCATATCCAACACTTAATGGGATTTCTAAATAACTATATTTGTTAATATTTTGATAATAAGTAAGATACTTGCTTGTGTCTATGATGTTGTAGTAGGAGGTGTCATAATTGGCCACTCTTACGGTATCGTATTTAATTACAGCTGTAGAGTCTGATACTTTTACTAAGTGTGTATTTATTTCATATTTCCAAGTGGTATCGATAACTGTATAGTGCTCGAGTTCAATTTTTTCAACGGTATAATGAATCGAAATAGTATCGTGTTGAATTTCATATTTTGGTTCTTGCAAATAGCTTGTGTTTTCATTAATTATGGTATAGAAACCATTTTCTATTAAATTGTATTTTGTAACTGGATTGGTTTTCGTTTCTTGTGTTTGATAATTAAATTCCTCTTGAATTACAGAATAATCTATCCCTGTAGAAAATCTCCATTTTTTAAGGTCGTAATTTACACCAAGACCAAAAGCGTACGAAATATTATTTGAAACGGCTTGGTTATTAATGGATGCTAAATCGTTCGCCTGTTCTTTATTAGAACTGTAAATAGGATTAGATCCAAATAAACTTAGGTGTGGTGAAATAGACCAGATTTTTGATGTTTTTAACTTTTGTAGTGGTGATTTATAGATTAAGGTGTCGAAATATTTAATAGTATCATAAACTATTAAGGTATCAACAAAAGCCTTGTTTGGGTTTTTATTTAGAATGTAATCTGAATAATAATTATTAGTATTTAGTGCTTGATTTTTTGGGATATTATTTTGTTTAGTATCTGTGTTTTCTTTACTCTTATTATTTTTTGTTTTTTTATCTTTATCATTAGTAATTACGGATAATTTTATCGGTGTTGTATTACTTGTCGAATAGGTGTTATTGCTCTGTATTTTGTCAGTTACAGAATCGTCTGTATCGTTATTATTACCTGTAAATAAAACCTTGTTGGATTCTGTGGGCTTGTTTGGTTTAGAATATGAGTTGGAATTGTCTTTGTTATTATCAATAGTAGAATTATTTTTAATAGTATTTACTGAGATATTATTAGATTTATCGGAATTTGTATTATTCTTCTGAAAAGGGTAGATATATATTCCGATAGCAATAATGGAAGCAGCAATTGCAGATGTATAAATATTCAAAGATCTAAGGCTGAAATTCCAAAATCCAATTGTAGATAAACTAGCTGCAATAGCTTTCCAAATAGCTTTATTAGGAGTCACTAGTTGTGAGGATAATTTCTCTTGAAATAGAGTTTCCATAGCTCGATCATTTAATCCTTTTTCAACATTAGACCAAGTGTTAGAGGATGGAAATGCTTCAAAGTTGAATAGCTCTGTTTTAAAAAAATCTTCTATGTTTGAATCTGTTTGCATTAATACTCTCTTATTCTGCTTAATTCTGCTAATTTTGCTTGTAATTGTTTCTTTGCTCTCGAATATTGTGATTTAGATGTGGTTTCGTCTATTTCTAATAATTTTGCAATTTCTTTGTGCTTGTATCCTTCTATAGCATATAAATTAAATACCATTCTATATCCATTGGGCAAGCTTCTTATCACTTGCATTAATTCTTCTTTTGTATAATCACATTTAGACCAGTCTTGACTAATACTTTGGATGTGTGGCTCTTCCACATCTACTTTGTAATATCTTTTAAGATTCTTTCTGTAATTAGATATGGCTGTATTTACCATTAATCTTCGCATCCAACCTTCGAAAGAGCCTTTGTTGTTGTACAGATGTATTTTATCGAAAATTTTAATGAACCCTTCTTGTAAAACATCTTCTGCTTCTGAACTATCTTTAGCATATCGAACACAAATACCGAGCAAAAGAGGGGCGTACCTCTTGTACAGCTCCTTCTGAGCTTTTCTTTTATTGTTCTGACATTCTAAAATTAAATCTTCGAGCAACAACATTGTTATAGTATAATGACTAGAGTTTGCATTAAAAGGTTGCTTTAGTAGATTATTTTTCGATAGTTGCAGATAGTCCGCGTTCTAAAAGTAAATTTTTCATATTCTCTAGAATCGTATTTTCGCCTTTTTTTACATCACATTTCCCTTTGTAATGAGTGATAAGAGCACATTGTTCTGCTTGTATTTCATCATGATCGCAAATATCGATTAAAGCATCGATTACAAAATCAAAAGTATTAACTTCATCATTATGTAAAATAATATATGATAGATTAACAAGGTTGCTTTCTAAATCGTAATTTTCTTGCTTTTTTTGCTTAGTCATATTGTTTTATTTAGAATATCTTTCAAATTTAGCTAAATTGTTGGAGAAAATCAACTTTTCTGTGTAAGCTTAATTATTATTAGTTTTTAGTAGATTTATAATTTTTATCGGATTATAGCTTATAATTAGACAATTGGTTAGAAGTGAAGGAATGTTTTTTTAGTAAAGAGAGGAGCTTATGCTCCTCTCGTGGTAAAGGTTGAGCCCGTCAAATTTGGCTAAAATTATGAAATAGTTTAGTATTTCGAAAATGTAAATGCAAATGGTATACCCTAATTTGTTATAGGATGTTAAGAATCCTTTATTTATCCTATTCAGGATATATTATTCTCAGATGAAAGCTTTGAGTTAATAAAGATTATTTCTTTCATACTTTCATAGGCTTTACTTCGAGTTAACGAATGATAAGATAATATGAAGTCTTTAAGAATACTTTTATTATTAAAAAACTTAATATTACCTTTGTGTTTTAAATAATAATAAAAGAAATTATGGATTGTTCAATAAATATGATTTCTGATGATAATGAAGGTTATATTAAAATAGATCGTTATAACGATGAAACGACTCAGAAATTAACCGAGAATTATCAAGAGATAATAAATAATATCGCTGGTGAAGACCCTAATAGAGAGGGGCTTATAAAAACGCCTTTGCGTGTTGCTAAAGCAATGCAATTTTTGACACAAGGTTATCAGCAAGACCCTGTAAGTATTTTGAAGTCTGCTATGTTTAAGGAAGATTATCGTCAAATGGTTATTGTGAAAGATATAGAATTATTCTCTATGTGCGAGCATCACATGTTGCCTTTTTTTGGCAAAGCTCATGTTGCGTATATTCCCAATGGATATATTACAGGTTTAAGTAAAATAGCTCGCGTAGTCGATGCTTTTTCTAGAAGGTTACAAGTGCAAGAACGATTAACTACTCAAATAAAAGAGTGTCTTCAGGAAACACTTAATCCATTAGGCGTTGCTGTTGTTATCGAAGCTCAGCATATGTGTATGGTAATGAGAGGGGTTCAGAAACAACATTCTGTTACTACAACATCAGACTTTAGTGGAGCTTTTGAAAAGCAAGCAACAAGAGATGAGTTTATTCAATTAATACAATCTAATTTGAGGTAATATTAAATTTATAAAATAGTAAATTCGTAAAAAATAATATATGAAAGCATACGTTTTTCCTGGACAAGGAGCTCAATTTGTAGGAATGGGCAAAGATTTATACGAAAAATCGGAATTAGCAAAAAAATTATTCGATAAAGCTAACGAGATTTTAGGATTTAGAATAACAGATGTTATGTTCGAAGGAACAGACGAAGAATTAAAACAAACTAAGGTGACTCAACCTGCTGTTTTTTTACACTCGGTAATACTAGCTAAAACTTTGGGTGATGATTTTAATCCAGAAATGACAGCAGGACATTCGTTAGGAGAGTTTTCTGCATTAGTAGCTTCTGGGGCAATGAGTTTTGAAGATGGATTAGTTTTAGTATCGAAGCGAGCTAATGCAATGCAAAAAGCGTGTGAAGTAGAACCTTCTACAATGGCTGCTATTATTGGTCTGGAAGATGAAAAAGTAGAAGAAGTTTGTGCGAGCATTGATGATGTGGTGGTTCCTGCTAACTATAATACAAATGGTCAACTTGTTATTTCTGGTTCTATTTCAGGAATTGATAAGGCAATAGATAAATTAACAGAGGCTGGTGCTAAAAGAGCATTAAAACTTCCTGTTGGAGGAGCTTTTCATTCTCCATTAATGGAGCCAGCAAGAGTTGAATTGGAGAAAGCAATTAAAGAAACAGTGTTTTCTGAGCCTATTTGTCCGATATACCAAAATGTTACAGCGGAACCGACTTCTAATCCTTCAAAAATTCAAGAAAACTTAGTTGCGCAATTAACCGCTCCTGTAAAATGGACGCAAATTGTAAAGAATATGATTTCGAATCATGCAGACTCATTTGTTGAAGTAGGACCAGGGAAAGCACTACAAGGAATGATTAAAAAAGTAGATCGAAAAATGCCAACTTCAAGTGCAACGATAATATAATATCTCGAATATTTAAAGAAGAGCATCCTATTAATTCAAGATGCTCCTCTTTTTGTTTTACCTAATAACATTCAGAGTTCCTGAGCGTTCGTGAGGAACACCATAAATATCTACAAATTTAATGACATAAGGATAAATTCCGGGCTTAGCATAATCTTGGTCTTTTACTTTTCCATTCCAACCTTCGGAAACTTTTGTAGAGCCAAAGATTTTTTCACCCCATCTATCATATATGATCATATTAAAATTTTCTTCAGATATTCCATTCCCTTTGATAATAAAAACCTCATTTTTGCCATCAAAATCAGGTGTAAATGCTGTAGGAATGTATATAGTTACTTCATCTTTTACTGATACTTTTTGAGTCAGAGTATCAGAACAACCAAATCTATTTAGTGCAACCAGTGTGACTTCGTAGTCTGAAGGAATACTTTTGTAAGTATGTTCACTGTTCCAAGTTGAAGCAGAATCTCCATCGCCAAAAGACCATAGTGCTAGATCTGATATTTTAGATTGGTTATTAAAATTTATTATAGGTTTAATAATAGATGTAATTGAAGGCTCAGTTGTAAACTGAGCAATAGGAAGAGGAAATGCTGTGATGTAATTGTATTGTGTTGTATTGCTTATACAACCATAATTACTAGTAATTTGTAATGAAACGTGGAAGCTTCCATCTTTTTTGTAGATATGACTAGGAGAACTATCGAATGAAATGTTAGATGAGCTCTCGTCTCCAAAGTTCCAAAGGTATGTTGTGCCTTCGTTGTGATCGTTAATATCTTGAATAAAGTTAACGTCTAGAGGGATGCAACCAAAATTAATATTTGCGTGAAAACTTGGAATGGGAGCTGTTTTAACCTCGATATGAATATTAACAGTGTCTTCAGGACTACCACAATCATCTGATGCAATGATAGAATAATCAGTACTAAATTCTGGACTTAGAATAATTGGTTCTGTTAATATTGTACCATCTAATAATCTATAAGAATAATTCCCATTTCCTCCATTAGCATCTACCTCAATATTGACTAAGTCTCCTTTACAAATTTGTTCGTTATTAGCATGTGCTATTAAGGATATTGGAGGGTTGACTATTACTGTTACATTTTTAATATCGCTTACACAGCCATTATTATCAATAACTTGAGCATTATATGTGGTAGTCGTAACAGGGTTAACAGTAATAATATCTGAGGTTTGAATTCCATTCCAATAATATACGTATGGAGAATATGGCGACGAGGTCACAGACATTCTAATTTCAGCAGTTTGACCTATGCAAATACTTGGTTCATATTCTAAAGCTAAAATAACTTCGTTGGGTTGGTCGACTTGAATGTTATTATTTATGGCGGTACAACCATTTGCGTCAGTAACTGTTACACTGTAATTATTCGAGCTTAGATTAATATTATTTTCGGTTGTATTACCATTAGACCACAGATAAGAGTATAGTGGTGTTCCTCCATTAGCATTAGTCATTGCTCCTCCATTATTATATCCAAAACATGATGCAGGTGTAGTTTGGGTCGAAATAGTTAATTCGCTTGGTTGGTTTATTGTAACAGTTGTTTCAGCTGTACAGCTGTTAAAATCGGTGATTGTTACGGTATATGAGCCAGCGCACAAATTTTCTATTTCTTGAGTATTTCCAGCTATTCCCCAATCGTATGCGTAAGGTTCTGTTCCTCCCGATTCTACAGTAACATTAGCTGTTCCATCGCAATTGTTATAACAATTTAGATCTGTAGATGTTGTAGAAAGAATAAAAGATTCTGGTTCGGTCAGGGTTACTGTTAAAGTATCATCGCAGCCATTTGCTGTTGTTACCATAAAAGTATAGGTTCCTATTGATAAATTTGATGCTTGAGATCCAGTAAAACTACCATTCCCGGAAAGCATCTCGTAGACTCCTGAAACAGTAGAGTTTGCATTAATAACAGCGTCGGAAAAAGCATTACAAGTAATATCGATATGAGTTTCTGATAATGTAGGCTCTTCAAATACTTCAAAAGTTGATGTTGTTGCATCTATACAGGATCCTGAAGATATGTTTTGCGTGATTGTCCAAATTCCTGCTAGGTTGGCGGTAAATCCTGAGTAATCTGGGGTTCCGTTAACACTGTAGAGGGTAGAGTTTGGAGAAATGATATTATAAACAATGCCATTTGTAACAGTACTTGTGTTTGTGAAATCGAAACTATTACCCTCTAAACATTGGTCGTTATTTATATTGAATCCTGCAGTAACACTCCCTGAATCGTTTACAGCAACTGTATTTGAAATTACACAGTTGTTACTGTCGGTAACCGAAACGGTATAATTTCCTGCTTCTATATTTTGAATAATAATAGGATTATTTACTGAATTAGAATTCCCATTTGTAACTCCTCCGCCAGAATCTGTCCATGAAAAGTTAAATGGCAAAGTACCATTTGAAACATTTGCTGTTATTTGGGCATCTACCATTCCGCAATATTCAGAAATAGTGCTAAATGCCATTGATAATGCAGGTGGATTAGCAATTGTTATTGTATGCACACTTGAGCATCCTAGTTCTTCGGTAATAGTTACAGAATATTCTCCTGCCGAAAGATTAGAAATGGTATATGTGGTATCTGCTATCATTCCTGTAGCATCTCCATTGGACCATTCGTAACTAAATACAGAAGATGCTCCAGAGTTAGTTATGGTTGCGGTTATACTAGCATTGGCATCGTTATGACATGCTAATTCTGTTGTTGTTATTGCAGTAGAAAAGTTAGCTTCAATATTGACAGTTGTAGTAGCAGTTGCATTAGATGGACAATTAGGATTTCCTCCTGTTACAGTTACGGTATAAGTAGTTGTTGCTGTAGGGCAGGCTAGTGGCGTTGCACTGTTGGGGTCGTCAAGTGATGCTGCTGGTGACCATTGATAAGCCGTGCCTCCAGATGCCTCTAAATGAACACATCCGGAGCAAATAGAAGCCGTATTTGTTCCTGTTTCGGCTACTATAGCCGTTGCTGTCATAACTCCTTCTCCTGCAGAAACGATATAATCACAAACATCACCACCAAAACCATCGATCATTAAATAATAGATTTGTCCAACAACTAGGCCTGTAGCAGTGATAGAAAAATCTTGAACAACACCTGGACTGATGCATTCGCTCACTGATGAGTAGTTTACGCAGTCTGGGCTATCGTATATTTCCATCTGAATACCATCGTTATTAGCACAATTAGAAGTCCAGACATATAGGGTAGCGTCTGTAGCGCCAGCAATAAAAGAAATCCAAGAACTATTTTCGATAGAACCACAAAAAATACTCGTGGGATCGTTACTTCCTGCTGTATATGATGCGCTAGTGTTTCCGCAATATCCATCTAAATTACATATCATGGTAGCAGAACCACATTCGTCGCTTGCAGGAGTCGATGTAACACAAGAAGGAGGTCCGTCTGAATTTGTAATACAAATTTCGAAAGTCCCATTATTATCGCCCCCATTTTCCCAAATTCGGATCCAAATAATGTCACCTGGAGTTAATGAGTTTAGAGTTACAGATGGCATATTCCCATTGTCGATGCACTGACTTAATACTAAATTGTTACAATCGTCTGTGGAACTTGTGTATATCCCCATGCCTGCTTCGGTTACCCCGCCTGCACCAGTTTCTATGTAAAGTGTTCCGCTAGATGGAACAGTAGCTGTAAACCATAAATCTGCACCATTATAGTTGGCACAACCAGGATCTGGTATTCCTGATTCTGTAGCAAATGAATTGTCGTAAGTCTGAGGGTTACACATGGGTTCTGGTGTAATATCTACAGCACTACAAGGGCCATCGTTACTTGGTGGTGCTAAGCCACAACTTGCACTTATTGTTATAGAGCCACCAACAGGAGTGGCTCCGTTCATTCCATCTTCAAAAACGACCAAATTTGAACTGTTTAGTATTGTAATTTCATTTTCAGACGTCCATGAGCCCGAAGCGTCATATGTAATAGAAACCATGTCACCTGCATTTGCCGAGAAATTAAAAGAGTCGTCGTTGCCCGTAGCTACAGTAATTGCTGTTAATACAGGTGACCCGTTTACAGAAACAGTAATAGAATTTCCATTCCATCCATCACCATAAGTATCGTGAAGATTAACTGTGAAATCACAGCTATAAGCTTGTAGTATAGAACTTAAAATGATGATGCTTATAAATATATTTTTCATAAAAGTATTTTTGAAGGTTATTGATGATTTACGATGCTTTTTTGTAGATAATTTTATTATTACAAGCAATTTTGTATTTAGTAAAATATCTATCAAATATTGTAGTGTATTTATTAAGATTGTTTTGTAGAGCAATAATAATAATCTTATTCTCAAGATGTCTAATATCTACATATTTTAAAATATCGGTATCGGCTTTTAGCTCTGTGCGTAACAAATAAATAGTATGTTCCGTAATGGGATCCCCCGTATTAATAATTAGTTCTTGGTTTTTAATATTAGAATCGTTGTTCTGTTCTTGGGAGAAACCTGCTAGACTTAAAAGGATAAAACTTACTAATATAATATTTTTCATTTCTTTTTATTTTAATTTAGACGTACACGTTGAATAAAGGTTGCCTTATTTTCTTAATTGATTGAAAGTTATTATTTGGATTGTGAAGATAACAAAAAATAATGGTAAAACAAATAGTAATTATTTGATTGTATTTCTATAAAAACATTATATTCGTGTAATACTTTTTAAAGCAACCTTTTATTAGAAAGAGTTGTCTAAATTGTATAGGATATTTTTTATCAAAAAACAATGCTATGAAAATTAAATTGTTATTATCAATAATTAGTTTAAGTCTGTTATCTTTTTCTCAACCGTGGGCTAGTCAAATAAAAAAGAGTTCCTCTATGGGTTCTATAACACTTTCTGAATATCAGAGTGCTTTTGATTTATATTGGGTCGATAAAGATGTGCAAAATGGTCATTACATAGAAAATGGTATAGCGAAAAAAGCGTATGGTTGGAAACAGTTTAAGCGATGGGAAAACTACTGGATAACTAGAGTTGATAAGGAAACAGGAGCTTTTCCGTCACAAAATCAATATAAAGCGGCTGAATATCAGTATCAACAGAGTGTAAGTCAGAACCATAGTTTGTCTGGTCAGTGGAGTAATTTAGGACCTAGTTCTACTGCAGGAGGTTATGCAGGTGTGGGAAGAATAAGTACGATTGCTTTTCATCCATCAGATGCCAATACATACTGGATTGGTGCACCAACAGGAGGCTTATGGAAGACAACAGATAATGGTACAAGTTGGAACGTATTAACGGATCAAAATGAGGTTTTAGGAGTAAGTGCTATTGGTATTCCGTCGGATTATTCATCATCTCAGACTATATATATTGGAACTGGAGATAGAGATTCATGGCATCACGATAATGGGAATGGTATCTTTAAATCAACTGATGGAGGTTTAACGTGGAATGTTTCTCTAGCTTTTAATGTAGCTAATGGTTATACTGTAAATCAGCTATTAATTCATCCGACAAATAATAATATAATTTATGCAGCTACAACTGATGGTATTTATAAAACGACCGATGGAGGTGCAAATTGGACTAATATTTATGATATAAATTATATTAGCGATTTAGAATTTAATCCTGCAGATCCAAGTATTTTATATGCTGCAAGTAAATGGTATGGTACGATATATAAATTGACCAATAACGGAGCTAATGCAGTAGAGGTTTATAATGATCCTGATGCTAATAGAATTGAATTGACCGTAACTGCGGATAATTCGAATTTAGTTTATGCTATAGTTTCTAATAGCGATTACGGATTAAAAGGTATATTAAAATCAACTAATCAGGGCGATAGCTTTTCTTTTGTTACGGATACTCCAAATATTTTATCTAGTTCAGCAGATGGGTCTGGGACAAGTGGTCAGGGTTGGTACGATTTAGCTTTAATAGTGGATCCCAATGACCAAGATGTTTTATATTCAGGAGGTGTTAATACTTGGCGTTCTAATGATGGTGGCGAAAATTGGGAGATTGTTAATCATTGGTGGGGAGATGGTGTTCAAGCTGTTCATGCCGATAAACATTTTTTCGCATATCAAAACGGAACCCTGTTCGAGTGTAATGATGGTGGAATGTATAATACTAATGATGGTACAAATTGGAATAATATTTCTAATGGAATTATTAATAGTCAGATTTATAAATTGAGTGTTTCACAAACAGAATCGAATGCAACAATAATTGGTCTTCAAGACAATGGTACAAAACTTTTAGCAACTGATGATAATTGGTACGATGTAAAAGGTGGAGATGGAATGGCTTGTTTGATAGATTATTCTGATTATAATATTCAATATGGATCGTATGTGTATGGGCAAATAACAAGAACTACAGATGGTTGGTCTGGCAACTATACAGATATTGAACCCACAGGGGCTGGTGATGGTGCTTGGGTAACTCCATACATAATACATCCATCAACACCTTCAACTTTGTATGCTGGTTATGCAGATGTTTGGAAGACTACTGATAGAGGAGATTCGTGGACTCAAATCTCGAATATTAATAGCTCGGATTTATTACGTACTATGGCTATTTCAGAATCTAATCCTAATACTTTGTATGTGGCAGATTTATCTCAAATTTGGAAAACAAACGACGATGGTGGAGCATGGACAGATGTAACATCAAATCTACCTTCGAACGATATTACTGCGATAACTATAAAAAATGATGACCCTAATACCGTTTGGGTTACTTTAGGGAGTTATGATTCTGATGTCATTTATCAAACGACTAATGGAGGTTCAAATTGGACAAATATTTCTATGGGTTTACCAAGTATACCAGCAAATACGGTTGTTCAAAATACTCAAAATACTAGCGAAACAGAATTATATATAGGAACAGATTTTGGTGTTTATATTAAACATGGTACGTCAAATTGGGAATTATTTAATAATGGAATGCCAAAAGTTACTATTTCCGATTTAAGTATTTATTATGATGTAATATCTGCTGATAGTAAAATTAGAGCAGCAAGTTGGGGGCGTGGGCTTTGGGAAAGTGATTTGTATTCTGTCTTACCTCCTGTTGCCGATTTTTCTGCCAATCAAACTGAAATTTGTATAGATGATATTATTTCTTTTACAGACTTATCGATTAATACACCTACCAGTTGGACTTGGAGTATTTCACCATCGTCGGGGTATACCTATGTAAATGGAACGGATGCTAATACACAGAATCCGCAAATTAGTTTTTCTCAATCGGGGTCTTATTCTATTACGTTAACCGCTACAAATGGAGGAGGGTCTGATGATGAAATTAAAACAAATTATGTAATTGTTAACGCCATTCCTGTTGCTGAATTTTCTGCTGATCAAACTACTATTACAGAAGGAGAAACCGTAAATTATACCGATTTGTCGAGCAATTCTCCTGATGCATGGTCTTGGTCTTTTAATGGTGGAATACCAAATTCATCTGCTAATCAGAACCCATCGATTACTTATAATATTGCAGGAACATATCAGGTTGAATTAACAGCCAGTAAGTCGAGTTGTTCAGACACAGAAAGTAAAACAGCTTTTATTCATGTGAATGCATTAAGTACATCTCCCGTAGCAGATTTTTCTGCCGACCAAACTGAAATTTGTATAGATGATATTATTTCTTTTACAGATTTATCGAGTAATTCACCTACTTCTTGGATTTGGAGCATTGCTCCTTCTTTGGGTTATATTTATGTAAATGGAACAGATGCAAATTCTCAAAACCCTGAAATTAGTTTTACAGCAGATGGGGTATACTCAATAACTTTATCGGCAACAAATGGAGATGGAACTGATGATGAGATTAAAACAGATTATATTATAGTAAATAATGTTCCTGATCAGCCAAGTCCAATTGATGGAGAAGCCAATATTTGCGAAAGTAGTTTAGAAACATATTCAGTAACAGATGTTTCGGGGCTTACATATAATTGGACACTTCCTTCGGGATGGTCTGGGTCAAGTTCTACAAATTCTATTTCCGTAGTAAGTAATAATGCAGGAGGAACAATAAGCGTAACTGCCGAAAATACTTGTGGAATTAGTATTTCTCAAAGTATTAATGTAAACATTACTCCTATACCTAATAGTCCTATTTTTGATCAGTCACCAACCGTAGTTTGTGATAATGAGCAAGTCGTATATTCAGTGATTCAAACTAGCGGTTATTCATATAATTGGAACTTACCTACATCTTGGATAGGTGCGAGTAATATAAATTCGATTACAGCCACAGCAAATGCAACAAATGGTTATGTATATGTTTCGGCGAATAATTCTTGTGGAGAGGGGGCAAAAGACTCTGTATGGGTAACCGTTAATACTGTTCCTTTGGCTCCAGTTTTTATTAACCCTCCTGCCGAAGTTTGTAATGGTTCTGAAAATACATTTACTGTAGATAATGAAGTTGGAAATATTTATTATTGGACTATTCCTGTAGGATGGTCTGGTTCGAGCACTACAAATGCTATTAATTTAACTAATGATGGAACAAGTGGAGATTTATCGGTGTATGCCGAGAACATTTGTGGCACTGGCTCTCCTACATCTATTTCTATAGGTATTAATAATATTGGAGCAGACCAGCCTTCTGTTATTTCTGGACCAAATCCTGTTTGCGAGAATAGTACAGTCAGTTATTCTGTTGTTAATGTTTCTGGAGTTACATATTATTGGAGTTTACCATCGGGTTGGTCGGGTAATGGAAATATGTCTACCATAAATGTTACTACCAATTCGAATGGAGGAACGATTACCTTAGTTCCTTTTAATGCTTGTGGGATGGGTATTGCGAGAACACTAAATGTATCTGTAAATCAACAGATAGGAATTGTTTCTGAGATTACAGGAAATTCAGATGTTTGCGAAAATTCTACTCAGACTTATTCTATTACGGCTGAAAATGCGTCTAATTATATTTGGTCGTTGCCATCGGGTTGGTCGGGTAATAGTTTATATAATAATATTAATACGACAGTCGGAAGTACAGGTGGGTTAATTAGTGTAATTGCAGAAAATGCTTGTGGTGTTGCTCCTGCTGTGAGTTTGCCGGTGCAGGTAAGTTTATTGCCAATATCTAATTTCTCATATACTAGCAATCAGGCTGAATATACCTTTAACAATTTATCTCAAAATGCAGATTCTTATTATTGGGATTTTGGTGATACGGAAAGTGCTGTAGATGCAAACCCAATTCATACTTATACTATTTCTGGGACTTATAACGTTAACTTAACAGCAGAGAATCAATGTGCTCAGCGTAATTATTACTCGACAATAAATGTTATTGTATTGGATCTTTCTACATTGAATCAGTTAGGACTTACAGTTTTCCCTAATCCAAGTTCTGGAATAATAAGAATAAAAGGTTTGCTTAATGATAAAGCTAGAGTGATGTTGGTTGACGCAACAGGAAAAGTTATTTTTGATAAATTTATGGACGCATATACCAAAGATTTAAGCATTAATTTAGATGCTTATTCAGATGGCGTTTATCAAATTATTATTACTCAGAATAATGAGATATATAAACAAACCATTATTTTAGAAAAATAAAATGATTTGAGAATGGAAACGAAATCTTGTTTTTTTTCATATATCTGTAGATGATGGAAAAAACAAATATCGAAGAACTTAAGGAATTTTCGAAGTCTACAAATCGGGTGATGGCTGCTAAAGAAGTTCCATATCCGTTATCCGGAATCCGAACTTTTCGGAAGTATAGGAGTTGGGTTTATATTCCAAACAATTCAGAAAACACAAGTTTTTTCATTTGGTATAACGATCCATATGCTATAATAGGTTTGCCAAAAATCTATTGTGGAGCTTTTATTCCTTTATCGTCAAGTCTTAATTCTAAGATTAATATTAGAATTAGAAATATTCTTGATAAGTTAAATTTCTTTTCAAATGGAGCATCAATTAAAATTGGGAATAAAAGAATAGATAAAAAATTGATTATATCTGGCAATATGAATTCTTCAGAAAGAAAGTTATTTACTCAGCCCATGATTCAAGATAAATTGTTAGAAGTCCTAAATGATGAGCCGTTTATGAATATCTCACTGAACGAGAATAATGTTGACTTTGTTCCTGAGCTAAGAAATACGCCTTACTTATCGATTATTAATCCTCAAAAGTGGATCTTCGATAAAAAAGTTATTGAAAGAATCTTTATGCAAATAGAAGAAATACGAAACTTAATAAATTAATCTATAACTTTATCCCAATTATAACTATATCATCAACTTGTTCTTGATCGCCTTTCCACGAATCGAAAGTCGAAGATATATTTTCTTTTTGTTCGGACATAGATTTATCGGCACGGTCTAAAAGAAGCTGTTTGAACGGTTTGTATTTGAACTTTTTACCTTTCGGACCACCAAACTGGTCTGCAAAACTGTCAGAGAAAAGATATTTCATATCCCCATCAAGATACTCAAATTCGTGTATCGTAAATCTATCCATACGAACATATATAGAAACGGGCATCTTGTCAGCTTTAATTTCATAAAAAATACAGCCTCCTTTTTGTTCACTTGAAACAATCGTGTTAAAAACAGCTTCCTTTTTGTCTATTACACCTAAGTTTAATTAGATAATCTTTTTTCTTTTCCATCTTCCTGTTTTGTAATATGAGAATGAAAAGATGAGCCCAACTAGCCAAGCCAAAGGTAAA
>Ga0256842_1001251_pt1 | contig 20845 bp, 22 predicted proteins | sample 4559240metaG_FD_185973 | JGI IMG/M metagenome (GOLD analysis project Ga0256842, IMG submission 185973) | Hydrothermal vent microbial communities from Guaymas Basin, Mexico - 4559-240 | ecosystem: Environmental > Aquatic > Marine > Hydrothermal vents | place: Mexico: Guaymas Basin | collected... | reverse complement strand
TTGCAGCACACAAGGAGAAGGGGCCAACAATTGGTATCGATGTCTTCGAGGGCGAGCCAGCAGACATGATGGAGCGCGGTGTCATTGCACCAGTCAGGGTTACCAAGCAGGCTATTAAGAGCGCCAGTGAGGCTGCGATAATGATTCTCAGGATCGACGACGTCATCGCAGCCAGCAAGCTCGAAAAGGAGAAGGAAAAAGAAGGCGGCAAAGGCGGAATGGGCGGCATGGATATGGGCATGTGATGCCCTTTTCCTCTTCTTTGAACACCTTTTTAGGTTTCTTGGGAGCCAAAACTTTTAATACCAAACAGTTATTTTAGCTCGGGGGTGAGAGAGTGGGGCTTGAGATGTGGCTCCGGACGGGGCTACTGATGGCAATCCTCACGGGACTGCTCGTGGGAATAGGCTACCTCCTCGGTGGGCCACAGGTAGCGTTTATCATGTTCCTCTTCGCCATGCTGTTCAACTTCATCACCTACTGGTACAGTGATAAAATCGTCCTCAACTGGTACAACGCGAGGATTGTCGATGAAATGGAAGCTCCAGAGCTGTACGCAATAGTCAGGAACCTCGCCGAGCGGGCAGGCCTTCCGATGCCAAAGATAGCAATAATCCCAACCGAGACTCCCAACGCTTTTGCCACCGGAAGGGATCCAAAGCATGCAGTTGTTGCCGTGACCACGGGCCTGCTCAAAATCCTCAACAGGGACGAGCTTGAAGGTGTCATCGGCCACGAGCTGACACACATCAAGAATAGAGACATCCTCATTGGGACTGTGGCGGCTGCGATGGCTGGAGCTATAATGCAGCTTGCCCAGTGGGCCAGGTGGATAGCCATATTCGGCGCTTACGACGATAGGGATAACGGAGGAAACGTCTTAGCCGCAATCCTCGTTGCAATACTGGCACCAATAGCTGCGATGCTCATCCAAGCTGCCATAAGCCGTTCCAGGGAATTCCTGGCTGACGAAGGAGGTGCAAAGATCAGTGGTAAGCCATGGGCGTTGGCGAGTGCACTTATGAAGATCGAGGAGGCAGTTAGATACAGGCCAATGAAGGAAGGAAATCCGGCAACGGCGCATATGTTTATAGTTAACCCCTTCAGGGGAATGAGCATCGCCGAGCTGTTCTCAACGCACCCGCCGACCGAAAAGAGGATCGAGAGACTCAGGAAAATAGCAGAAGAGATGGGCTACGTTCCCAGCTTCTGAATTTGAACTTTTCAATAAACTAGCCTTTTTCTCACAGGTCAACGCTCCTCGTCATCGCACCGTCTATGACTACGGTGGAGCCGAGCATGTACTCTGCGTCATCGCTGAGCAGAAAGGCCACGAGCGAGCCGAGTTCGCTCCATCTTCCAGTCCTGCGCAGGGGCGTTCTTGAGAGGACTTCCCTTTCCCATGTCTCTTCAAAAGGCTTCCCTCTCGCCTCGGCAACTTTTCTAATGTTTTCCCGCGCGCCGGGGGTATCAAAGCTTCCGAGAAGAACGCTGTAGGCTCTGATTCCTCTGCTTCCATAGGCCCTCGAAACGCTTTTCGCCAGCTGGACAAGGCCTGCCCTCGTCACATCTGCCAGAACGAGAGGGGGCATCGGCTCTTTTATCGAGACGGAGTTGAGATAAATGAGGACACCTTTCATCTTCTTCTCCAGCCATGCCCTCAGGAGGAGCGTCGTCAAATAGCCCGGTGCGACGGTATGTAATGTAGAAGCCTCAATCCAGTCGGCGTAGCTTGCCTCATGGAGGAGGCAGGGTTCACAACGGACGTTTCCCGCGTTCCAGACGAGGGCGTCAACCCCTCCTAGAAGCTCCCAGCCCTTCTCCACGAGGTTTTCGAGGTCTTCCCGGCGAGAAAGGTCCGCCCTGACGGCATAAACCTCGCCGTAGCTGGAAAGCTTATCAAGGGCCTTCTTCAGGTTTTCCTCGCTTCTGGAGCTTATCACGACCCTCGCGTTCCTCTCCAAAAGCTCCCTAGCGACGTTGAAGCCTATGCCACGCGATGATGCGGTGGTAATTACACCGAGGCCGTTGAGGTCTACTTTCACAGGCATGAAGAGAAGTTGAGGCTGGAGGTATAAAATGCTTTTTCCCAAACCTTTATACGTTCACCCCCCAAACTGCCAACCATGACGGAGCCAAAAGAGATAGTGCTAAAGGAGAGCGAGGAAATAGAGGGGCTCCCCATTGAGGGTCCCTGGTTGGACGAGGTTTCAAGCCTTGAGGAAGTTCTCGATTATTACGAGCGCATAGGCTTCCAGGCGACGCACCTTGGAAAGGCCATCGAAATCTGGCGAAAGGTCGAGGAGAAGCGCGCAAACGGAGATGAAGTTAGGGTCTTCCTCGGCTACACCTCCAACATAATCTCCTCCGGCCTGCGCGAGATAATCGCGTGGCTCGTGAAGGAGGGCAAGGTTGACGTTATAGTGACGACTGCCGGCGGAATCGAGGAGGACTTCATAAAGGCGCTAAAGCCCTTCATCCTCGGCGACTGGCAGGTGAACGACGCTTTAATGCGAGAGAAGGGCATAAACAGGATAGGCAACATCTTCGTGCCCAACGACCGCTACATTGAGTTCGAGAAGTACATGATTCCGTTCTTTGAGAGAATCCTTGGGATTGAGAAGGAGCGCGGAAGGCCCCTGACGGCGAGCGAGTTCATCCATGAAATGGGCCGCTACATGGACGAGAAGCTCGGAAAGGAGAAAGAGCGCAGCGTCATTTACTGGGCCTACAAGAGGAACGTGCCTATATTCTGCCCGGCCATAACGGACGGCTCGATAGGGGACATGCTCTACTTCTTCAAGGAGGAGCGCGGGGACAGGGAGCTCATCATAGACATCGCCAACGACATAGTCAAGCTCAACAACTTGGCTGTTACTGCTAAAGAGACGGCCTCGATAATCCTTGGGGGTTCTCTGCCGAAGCACGCGATAATCAACGCCAACCTGTTCAGAGGAGGCACTGACTACGCAATCTATATAACCACCGCAGTCCCGTGGGACGGCTCGCTGAGCGGTGCGCCGCCTAGCGAGGGCGTCAGCTGGGGCAAGATACGGGCTAAGGCCGACTACGTCGAGATATGGGCCGACGCGACTCTCGTCTTTCCCTTGCTTGTGTGGAAGGTTATGAAGGACTAAACTCTGCCTGTGCGTTGATTTTTAATTTCTTCGAAGTCTCCTAAGTCCCAGACGATGTAGCCTTCAGCTTTCAGCTCTTCTTTTTCTTTTACCCTCTTTGCCACGAGTCCATGACTCTTTTCCCATCCATCAAGCCCGACGAGTTCCGCTTTCCTCTCTAGGTCTCTTAAAATGCCTCTGGCCTCTCTTCTGCTCAGCTCTTTCCACTTTGCCTCAACGAAAATGGCTTTCTTATCCCGCTCGTTCAAAGCCACGAGGTCTATCTCCTCGCTCTTGCGCCACCAGCGGCCGATTTTGGTGAACTTAAAGGGCAGCTTACCCGCTTTGTTCAGCTCAATGAGGAACTGCTTTGCAACTTTCTCAAAAACCGGGCCAAGGTAATGGTTGTAGCTCTGCCGTATTTCACTTACATCAAATATTCCTTCCTCTATGAGAGAGAGATTTGGATAAACGAAGCGGAACCAGAAGGCGAGGAAATTATCAGCCACGTAGTAGCGGCCCAGCTTGGAGTTTGGTTTTTTCGTGATTGGGACTTCCCTCACTACCAGTCCGGTTTCGATTAAGTTCCTGAGGTATGGGGTTATCTCCGAGTGCCTCATGCCCGTGAAGTCTCTTATCTCCTTCGGCCTCGTCTTGCCGAGGGCTATCGCCTCAAGTATCCTCCTGTAAGTCCTCGTCTCCGTGAACTCGTACCTCAACAGGAAGTCCACCTCGTCGCGGAAGAAGCTCACTGGGTTCTTCAGCTCCTCCTCAAGCCACTCCCAGAAGGGTAGCCTGACCTGCGCTATGTAGAAGGGAATCCCGTCGGTCATACCGTAGACTTCTATAAGCTCCTCCCAGCTCGCGCCGGGAAAGAACTCCTTAAGGTGGAAGAACTTTAGAGGTTTGAGCTTCATGGAGCCCGTCCTCCTGCCGTAGAGGGGGCTCTTGTAGCTGAGGACTTTCTCCGTCATCATGCTCACAGAGGAGCCGAGGATAATGAGCTTCGTGTTTGAGTTAACCAGTTCGGTGTCAATGGCCCTCTGGAATACGCTCAAAACCTTAGGGTCTTCCTTTATCAGGTTCGGGAACTCGTCTATGACGATGATTTTGTCCCTGAGGGCGTGGAGAAGCGCCTCCCAGTCCTCGCGGGCGTACCTAACCTCTGGGAAGACCCTCTCGGCGGTTTCCTTGAAGTGCCTCAGGTTGTCCCCTTCAACGGCGAGGTAATAGACGTGAGGGAACTCTTTAACGGCTTCAAGGACTAAGCGAGTCTTCCCAACTCGCCTCCTGCCGTAGATGACGATGAGCTCGAACCCCTCGCTTGAAAGTCTCTCTTTAATCGCCTTAAGCTCTTCCACTCTGTCCACGAAGCGGACCATATGATAACCACCGTTATGATAATTATAATTATCACTTTAAGCTTTTTGGCAGGGTGAGAATTTGGATTATGATAATCGAGATTATCACATTAGAACTTCCAGCGCCTCCAAAATCTTTTCCTCTCCTCCCGGAAGAACCAGCGGCCTCGAAAGGTGCTTTCTCGCATCTGGAGGCACTTCGTAAATCTTCCTCTCCAGCTCGCGCGGGACTTCAACGGGAATGAGCTGTTTCGGCATTCTGTAGCCACAGCGCTTGCACTTGAGGTAGTCGCCCTTGCTCTTCATAGTTCCGCCGCATTTGGGACATTTGGGCTTTTGATACTCGATTTTGGGAACGAGCTTCACCGGATAGAACTTTTCGAGGTTTAGCGTTAGGACTCCCTCATGCTCCTTAACGCCCCCGGCGGCAATAATTTCATCGCCCGGCAGGAGCTTTCTGACGTAGTTCCTGAACTTCTTCGTCGGCTCGAAGGCCGCGACACGTATCTTTCCAGTCTCGTCCTCAAGCTCGAAGAAGACGTGCCTCCCGCGCTCCCAATATGGACTGGCAACCTTTCCTTTCACGATGGCGCTGTCGTATAGCTTCAGCTCGCCGATTTTCTTTGGAACAAGGTGGTCATCGGTGCTCTGGTTCGTCTTGTAGAGCTGGTAAAAAGCGACTGGCTCTTCAAACTTAATCATCTCGAAGGTCTGGAAGACTTTCCCCCTGTCAATCCCCCTGATGCCGACGAGGACGGGGTCTTTGCCGTGGGGCGCTATCAAGACAGTCCTCTTGTGGGGATCAACGTTGTCGTAGGTGAAGGGGTAGCTCCATTTATCGGCTAGAAAAACGCTCTCCTCATTAACTCGCCTCGGCGTTCCCCAGTTCTCGCGCTCGCGGTATGCCAAAAGCTCGTAGGTGAAGGTCTTTAATGGGTAGCCGATTGAGGCGAGCGCACCGATTATTCCCCTGCCGAGCTTGAACTTGAAGAACTCAGCGTTAACTTCCCTCGCGACTTTCTCTGCCTCTTCAATTGTTACGTGCTCTCTAAGGGCTTTAAGCGAGAACTCGCGGAGCTCTTCTGGGATTTCGCCCTCGAAAAATACCACCCCTGGATTGGTGTTCTCGTGGGCGAAGTCCGCGAGCTGGTTGACGTAGAAGAGGACGATATTCTTAATCTCCGGGATGAGCTCCTCCTCAGCCTCGAAAGTCATCGCAACCGCTCCGTTTCCGCGCGTCTTGTATGGTATGTTCGGGTTAAGTCTTATGAGCCTCGGCAGGTCTACGGGCTCCGCTATCCTTGAAAGCTCGCGGTAGAGGAGCGCGCCGAGATAGGTAGTGCACATGCCGTTCGGCGAGTCCGTGTCGTCGATTCCTATGTGGAGGAGCATGGTTGGAGAATGGAAATGGGGCTTAAAAATCAAACGCCCGCTCACTACAAACCCTCTTCGAACGTATATGGCCTAGCCGCTTTTGGGACAGTTCAATCATTTTTGTTTAACCTTCTCGACAACTCTCACGTCTTCGATCCTCGTTACTGGATACTGACCGTTTTCGTCCTTTTCAACGGCCTTTACCATATCCCATATCGTCAGCAGAGCGACAGTAACGCCAGTTAGGGCCTCCATCTCGACACCGGTCTTGTAATAGGCACGGACTTCGCAGGTTGCTTCTATGTAGTCTTCGCCGAATTCAAATGTTATGTCAACGCCGGTCAGCGGTATCGGGTGGCAGAGGGGTATTAATTCCGGCGTCTTCTTCACCGCCAGAATTCCAGCAATCTGAGCCGCCGCTATGACGTTACCCTTCTTAGTCTTCCCCTCTTTGATGAGCCTTATCGTCTCCGGCCTCAGCCTTATCCTACCCCTTGCAACAGCCCTCCGAAAAACAACATCCTTGTGACCGACTTCAACCATCTTTACCCCCTTCTCATCAACGTGCGTCAGCTCCATGGAATCACCCTGATTGGTTTTGTATGATTCGACTAAAACCTTTGGGTTACCCTGATTTCCCATGACAGCTCTCCGGCTGATAAACTTTTTATCATCTTCTCCGTTCTTTTAGTGATGAAGCTGAAACTCAACCCAGAGGCTAAAGCTGTGTGGCGGGCGATAAGGGAGGAGATCCGGCGCAGAACTATCCTCCCGGAGAGTTCGTCTCTTCTTGACAGTTTTGAGCCGACTTCCAACCCGGACGAGATAATGAGAAGGCAAACATACTTCAAGGAGTGTCTTCCGCGCATCGACGAAGGGATTGGAAAATACATAGCACGGGTGAAGCCGATCCGTTTTAGGAAGGATTACCTCCACGATAGGGTTCTGATTGTGGACGAGAGTGAACTCGAAAAGGCAAGATCACTCGGCCTCTGTGAGGTCTCCACCGAGCCCGTTGATCCCTCAGAGTATCCGTTGGTTCTCAGCACTGTGGGCTACGGTATCGATGTTGAGCTGAGCCCGTCTCAAATAGCCCCAGAACTCTACGTCCTACCCCTATGGGAAAACCGGGAAACGCTTAAAGCCCTCGTGAAGATAGGAGAAAGCCTTGGAAAGAGGAGTGTCGCTGAAGCTATTCTAGTGGAGCTCTCCTCGTTGGAAGAGATAATGGCCAGGCAAAAGGTTCTCGATTCCCTCGATGAACTTGTAGCCGAAAAGGAGAGGGAGCTCAACGAAAAGGTCTCCGAAAAGCTGGAGCGCTTTAGCCTTACACTCACGGGAAAAGACCTCGTCTCTTTTCTGAGCGAGCTGAGGGCCGGCAATTATGAGGCTATATTCCGGCACTTCGGTGGAATAGAGGGAGAGATACTGGAGCTCATAAACGAAGCCGAAGAAGAGCTGGCCAAGAGGCTTGGAATCACCGTTGAGTTATTCTCCCGCGAGGAGATCTACCCAATAAGGGCTCTCCCGGAGCGTATCGAGGCGCTCTATCGGGAACTTGAGAGGGAACTCAAGGTAGAGCTTTACCTGAAAAGCAGGAAGATCCTTGAGAGGATTGCCCCCCTCCTTCCCGAACTCAAAAAAGAGCTCGAATCCGTCAAAGAACTCGACTTCCTGAGGGCGGTTAAGGAGTTCACAAGGGGTTTCTCATTCCCCGAACTCTGGAGGGGAGGGATTGCTTTCCTAAACGGGAGGCACCTGTTCATTGAGAACCCACAGCCGGTCAGCTACGTGGTCGGCGAAAAGCCTCCAGAGTTCAATGTTCCAAGCTCAGAGAACGTTGCAGGTGAGAGAGTTGTCATCTTAACTGGGGCGAACAGCGGTGGAAAGACGAGCCTCCTTGAGCTAATAACCCAGATCGAGGTGCTCTTTCACATGGGCTTCCCTGTTCCAGCTGAGAGGGCCTGGCTCGAACCGCTCGATGAAGTTTTCTTCTTCAAGAGGAAGAGGAGCGTTTACGGTGCAGGAGCCTTTGAAACTGCCCTCCGGTCCTTTGTCAGGGCCCTTAGGGGGTATGGAAGAAAGCTCATACTCATAGACGAGTTCGAGGCGATAACAGAGCCCGGTGCCGCTGTAAAAATAATAGGCGAGCTTCTGAAAATAGCCTATGAGAAAGGGTTTTACGTGGTCATAGTGTCCCACCTCGGTGAAGATCTGAAAAAAGAGCTCCCTTTCGCTAGGGTAGATGGTATAGAAGCTAGGGGACTCGACGAGCGGCTGAACCTCATAGTTGACAGACAGCCGCGCTTCGGAAAGATCGGCAGGAGCACACCTGAGCTGATAGTTGAGAGGCTCGCCAGGAAGAAGAGAGGTCCTGAAAGGGAAATATTTGAGAGGGTTCTGAAAGCCTTCAGGTCTTTTTAAACCTTTGTGTACTTCCAGCGTCCCCTTCTGAAGATCAACCAATAAAGGATAGCACTCGTGAACGTTTCAAGGCTCATAGCCACCCATGCGGCTATTACGCCCATACCCCTAAAGGCAAAGCCCGGAAAAGTGAATTTCAAAATCTTAAATTCCGGTATCTTGAACCCAAAACCAAGGAGATAGGAGGGAAGGATTCTGAAGAGCAGTTTGCTAACTGCGGTAACGTACATCGGGCTCTTCGTGTCGCCCGCTCCCCTAAGGGCGCCGCTTAAGACGAAAACCCACCCCAGCGGAATTTCGCTTATCCCGACGATCATCAGGTATATGCTCGCAAGCCGCAGAACCTCCGGATAGTTCGGGTCATCAGGCTTAAGGAACGGCATGACGAGGTAGCGCGGGAATAAGATTAGGACGAGTGCCATGACGCTCATGAACACAGTTACCATTTTGAGGGCTTCTTTTACTGTCTTCTCCGCCAGATCGGGTCTCTTTGCTCCGAGATTCTGCCCAACCAGTGCGGAGACGGCAACGTTGAATCCAGAGGCCGGCATGTAAGCTATGCTCTCTATCTTGAGGCCTATCTGGTGGGCGCTGAGGGCAATGCTGCCGAACCTCGTAACTATAGCCATGTAGAGGAAGTTGTAAAAGCTGAAGAGTCCGCGCTCCACAAGTGCTGGAATGCCAATCGTGAGGATGCGCTTTACTATTGACAGATCAAACCTCCAGCTTGGCCTGAAGTGGAGAACAAGCCTGTCGGAAATAAGGAGGAATGACCCCACTAAGAAAGAAAGAGTTATCCCGATTCCAGACGCCCACGCCGCACCTACTGGACCGAGTCTGGGAAAGCCGAGCTTGCCGTAGATGAGGAGGTAATCAAAAACCGCGTTTGTGACGTTCATAAGCATACCTAACTTCATTGGTGTCTTGGTGTCCCCAGCACCCCGAAGGGCCGAGAAGAACGTAAAGCCGACGAACCTTATGGGGTAGAACAGGAAAAGCACTTTGAGGTAAGAGTAGGCGATGCTGAGGGTTTCTCCTTCCGCGCCCATTATCCTCAGGACCTCATCTCCAAGGAACCAGCCGAAGAGGAACACGGGGATACCCAGAAGAAACGACAGGTAGAGGCTCTGCTCCATGACGAGCTCAGCTTTTCTAAAGTCTCCGGCCCCCACAAACCTGGCAACGAGGGCGAGCGTCCCAACAGAGACCGCTATCATTATGGGGAACATGAACCAGCTTACCTGTCCACCGAGTCCGACTGCTCCAACGGCTATCACGCTTACGTGTCCGACCATTAGAGTGTCCACTAGGTTGAGAAGAGTCTGAGAGATGTTGCCAACTATTGCCGGCCACGCCAGGGACCACAGCTTCTTTCTCAGGCTCTCTTCCATGACGATCTAAACGATAAAAGAAGCGTTGATATTTAAGGCTTTCTAAAGAAGCGAGAAAAGAAGGGCTCACTCACCCCTGACCTTCTTGATCTGGATCCTGCCGAGTGTCTCCCAGTACTCGACGGTGATGCCTTCCTTAAGCTGGTCCCTGACTTCCTCGTCAACACCGCCCTCGATGGGAACGTCATAGAGCTCGTAAGTCTCCATGTCCATAATCTGGACGGTGTCCGGGGTTATGGAGATAACCTGGCCAACGCGCTTGTCGATGATCGGAACTTCCACTTCAGCGCTTGTTGGCCTGACGATGCTCCTGACCTTCCCATCGAAGATTCCAACGGCCTCAATCCTTGCCTTGGCAGAACCGTGCTTTCCCGGAGAGGAAACGGTTATGTTGACGATCCTGCAGGGCTCGTTGTCGATAATTATGTACCTTCCGGGCTTGAGCTTGCTGACCTGAACCTTAGTCTTGTCTCCCATCTTCACATACCCCCTGTAAGCGTTCTATCCCAACTCCGAGAAGCCATTTAAAAAATTTTTGAAGGGCTCAGCGCCCTCTCCTTGAACCCACAATCAGGTAGTTGTTGAAGAGTAGTGGCAGGAGGAGAAGCAACCCCACTGCAACACCCAGCTTCACGTAAGGGTCCGGGAAGCTGAGCATTGTCAACAGAGTCAGCAGGCCGATTAACGCCGAGACGGCAACCCCAATCATTATCGGTCTCTTATCAACTGGAGAAACCCCCACCAAGAGGGGCACTCCCTCCAACGCTATCACCAGCCCGCCGACTCCAAGTACTGCGGAGAGCAGCATTACCTTTATGTCCCTCACCATCATGGCCGCCGAGAGCACGAAGATGATCCCACTGATGAACGAGACACCGACGTTCCTGCTCATCTGGAAGGCTTCTATTGAGATTTGTGCCCCGATTTCAACGAGCACTATGAGTGTCGTAAATCCCGCAAGGAAAAGCGACCCCATAAGCAGGAAGATTATTGCTGAGCTTCCTTTAATGCCGCTCTCACGGATTATGTCCGGGATAAGGTAGAACGTTTCAATGGCCTCGATAGGATTTTCATCGCCAACGCTTGCGTACCTCTGGACTTTGTGGAAGTTGTTGAGGGTCTGGTTAATCTCATTGAGGATACCCCGTAGTTGGTAGTATTTTTCCAGGGCTTCTTTTGATGAGCTGGGATCCTGACTAATGAGTATACTTTGGAGCTCTGCGCGAACCTGCTTGAACCTAATCTGGTTGTTCTCGTAACTCTGATAGGCGGCTCCGATTGAATAGACGGTAGTAAAGGCCGCCGTGAAGCTCAGCAGTATCTGGAGGAGAACTATAACCGCAAGCAGTTTTTTGAAGTCCATCTCGGAAGGAACAAAACTACCGAGAACATAATAAACCCCCGCACCCAGGCCGAGACTCAGTAAGACCGTGCTGAGCATCAGCACAGCGCCCTTTGCCGTGAGGGGATGGTCAAACGAGAATACCGCGTTTCTGTATGAATTCAGCTGCTCCAACGCAGTGTCGCTCGTAACAAAGTCATAAACCTGTCCCCTCATGAGGAAGAGCGAGATGAATGCGAATACTATGAACAGCACGGCAAAGGCTCCTATGAACTCAACGGAACGGCCCCTTAGTATTATCAAAAACAGCCATATCAGGGCTATTATCATCAAGAGAATGACCGGAAGTAGCGTTGTACTTGCGTTCAAGAGTTTGAGAAGGGCAAGCCCGGAGTAATAGAGGTTCACCGCTCCGAGCAACATCAGGAACATCAGCAAGATTATGGTGACGGCAGGGAGCCTTGAGACCTTTACCATGAACTCGTGAATCAAATAACGTGTTCTTCTCGTTGCCTCGAACTCACTGTAAATCAGTACAAGGCCTACGGCAAGGGCCCCGAGCGAGAGAGCGAACCCCTTGAGACCGAAGGCAAGGTAGTACTTTGGCATTAGTAAAAAGTTTAGTACTCCCAGGATGTACCCCGTTATCAAAAGTGCCATCAGGGTTGACATCCTCTTCATTTTGATCACCTCGAAGGGAACTAGCATAGAACTAGTCCAAAAATATAAAAGGATTGTGGAAAGTGGAACAAATTTGGAGGGATGGGAATGGTGATGATCGCGGTAACCGATGTTCACGGTGACTCCAGGGCCTCAGGGAAGCTGGCAGAAAAAATAAAGGACATGGAGAAGAAACCTGACGTGGTCTTAATAGCAGGGGACGTTACGAACTTCGGGACTTCCCGTGAGGCAGAGAGAGTCCTAGAGCCCCTCCTTGATACCGGAATTCCAGTTATAGCAGTCCACGGCAATTGCGATGGAAGGGACGTTCCTGAGTACCTAGAGAGACTCGGTATAGGGGCACACAACCGGAGAGTTGAGATAAACGGGATCGGTATTGTCGGTATTGGAGGATCGAACGTAACCCCATTCCATACGATCTGGGAACTCACAGAGGAGGAGATAGAAGGCATTCTCAAAAGGAACTACCGCCCAGGAGATGTTATCCTGTCCCATACCCCTCCCTACAATACAAAGGTAGACCTAACCCGTTCGGGCCTCCACGTTGGGAGTAAGGCCCTGAGGAGGTTCATCGAGGAAAACAGGCCGCCGTTGGTAGTGACGGGCCACATCCACGAGGCGAGGGGCGTGGACATGATAGGAGACACCATCATCGTCAACCCAGGCCCACTCTTCAGGGGTTACTACGCCCTCATAGATACCGCTAAACAAAAGGTGTTTCTGATGCGCCTCTGAGCAACCCTTTTCGTTTAAAGGGTTCATAAACCAATCACTATCCGGGGCACTTCTCAAATACGTAGAAGTACCTCTCAAGGCTCTTGTGCACCCTTTGATAATAGCGCCCGATCGTCTTGAATCCGACTTTTTCCGCTTCACTTTTTCCATCGAAGCTTGTTGGGAACGCTATTGCAAGCCTTCCGCCAGGCTTTAGGACGTTGTAGATGCTCCTCAGCACTCCCCTGTACAGCTCATCCCTCTTCCTTCCCGCGAGGCTCGCCGCCGTCCCGTAAGGTGGGTCAGTGGCTACCGCCTCGAACTCCTTTCCAGGAAAGAGTTCTTCAAGTCTCGTCGCGTCGCCGAGCCTGAGCTCGTAATCCTTTATTCCGTAATGCCTGAGGTTCATCTCGGCCCCCTTAACCATCTCGGGCTTTATGTCAACCCCGTAAACCTTGAGTCCCAGCAGGCCTGCTTCAATCAGTATCCCGCCGGCCCCCATCATTGGATCGAGAAGCTCCTTGGTGGCTTTCGTTAAATTGACCAGCGTCCTCGAAATCCTTGGATGTAGAGAAATCGGCCTGAAAAACGGCCTGTGGTGGGCCTTCCTCCTTTCAAAGTCCTTGGGGTCGAAGAAGCGTAACCTTATCCCGGCGTAGAGTCTCTCACCGCAGTAAACTCGAACCACGGTATCTGGCCCTGATAGGTTCACCCTAAAGCCCTGTGCGTGGATAACCGCCCCCAGCTTCCTGGGGAGGTCTGAAACGTTATGCCTGCAGTTCGCCATCGTCTCGGTATCGACCTTAAACGTCCCCTTAATCGGCCACTCTATCTCGCGAGCCTTCTGGAGGAGCTCTTCAATTGAATCGGCTTCGATTATCAGCTCCCCATACTCGTGCGCCAGGCCAAGGCGATCGAGATAAGGGAAGGCTTCCTCGGAGGCTTCAACTTTCAGAAAGAGGTAGTCCTGGCCGACTATCTCTCCCCCCGCCAGTTCGAGCATGGCCCTCACTTCATCCCTCGCCATCTCCGGCAGGTTCCCGAGTATCTCCACGTAGAGCATGGTTTTGGGTAGTAGCCCCCGTTAAAAGGGTTTGCCCTCCGATAGGCTTAAAGTGATAAACGGAAATTTTAACCGGTGATTCCACATGAAGAGGGCCCTCGTTACCCTCACACCGTCCGAGAGCAAGCGTCTGATTGCCAAAGCCGTTGTAGCGATGCCCGAAGTCCAGTATGCCCTCAAGCACGGCTTCGTCTACATAGCGACGGGCACGACAGCGGCCTACGTTGTTGAGGAGCTCCTCGGTGAGAAACTGGAGAAGGAGAAGTGGACGATCGGAACTGTAAGCAAGGGGAGAACCTGCGTAACCGCGAAGAAGACGTGGCCAAAGCACCTCGTCCTCTACAAGGGTAAGCCCTTCGAGGGTGAGCCGGCAGAGGCTCTCAAGGAGATGGGGCCAAGGGACGTTTTCATCAAGGGCGCGAACGCGATTGACGTCAACTGGAACGTTGCTGTCTTTGCCGCGGCCCCGGACGGCGGGACGATCGGCAGGGCTTTCGGCTGGACGATAGCAAAGGGCGTCTTCACGATAACGCCGGTAAGCCTTGAGAAGTTCGTACCGACCCCCGTTGAGGAGAGCGCCAAGCTCACGGGAATTTACTCCTTCGACTGGGGAACCGGCCTCTACGCGGCCCTCGTGCCGATACCACACGCCCACCCGGTGACGGAAGTCGAGGCTTACAGGATACTTGCCGGTGTCGAGGCGATACCGATAGCTGCCGGTGGCGCCGGTGGTGCAGAAGGTAGCGTGACGCTCGTCCTTGAAGGTGAGGACGAGGACATGGAGAAGGCCAGGGAGATAACAAAGGCGGTCAAAGGTGAGCCCCCGCTGAAGCCGTACACCGAGGACTGCTCCGTCTGTCCGTTTGCAAAGATATGCGGCATCGGAAACGGGACGTTTTGAATTTTTACCAATAATTCTCGTGGTTCGTACCTTCCCTGGATGTTGAGAAGGGGAGCTGGTGGCGATACTGGGGCCGAACGGCGCCGGAAAGAGCACCCTCATGAAGTGCCTAGCGGGGGTTTTCAAGTGTAATGGGGTTGAGATTTTCGGAAAGCCTATAAACGAGTATTCTCGTGAAGAACTCGCGAAAATCATCGGTTACGTGCCCCAGACTATTGTTCCCGGCTTTATGAGGGTATTCGACACGGTGCTGCTGGGCAGGAGGCCTTACATGGGCCTGAGGCCTTCAAAAAAGGATATTAAAATGCTGAAAATCGAACACTTAGCTATGAAATCCCTAAACAGGCTCAGCGGGGGAGAGCTGCAGAAGCTGACCTCCTCCCCTATAAAGGACAGGACTTCATATGTGCGGTTTAAGATGTCCCTCGCAGACTCGGCGAGCAGAAAGAGCTTCTCAAAACCAAGGACTGGATTAATCGTTGTACAAAAATTAAGATGCCTTAAACTAGGGCAAACTCAAGCCCAGAGAGTTCATTGTTGACGGACTTGGTTATCAAAAACCTGTATGCTATCTTCCCTATAGCGTCCTCCTCCCTTTTCATAATGCCAACTTCGAATACAGTGCTTGCAATCTCCTCAAGCAGGGGCAAAGCTTCTGGAGCAGTGGACCTAACCACGTCAGTATTTACAAAGTAGAATGCGATCCTCCGTCTGTCCCCAATATAGGAGAGGGGGACATACATCCTTGCCCATAGATCCCTCCTGAACTCTTTAATCAAAAAGAGCTTTTCAAACCCAAGGAAAGGGTTAATTATTACGTTCTTCTCATCCAGTTGGGACTCAAAGGCCTTTATGTATTCTTGCTCGAAAATAATTGGGTCATCCTTAACTCGGACACGGCCAACAACTTGTCCAACGTTCAACCTTCCCCCAAGCTTTATGACTTTAGCATTATCCAAGAGGCTGTTGCCCTTGCCGGCCAGCTCTAGGTGTCTCTTGTACAGATAAAGAGTGTCCAAAACATCGTCTATTACCACGGGGTACCCTTTACTTTCAGCCCAGGTCACTATCTCGTAGAAAAGCAAGATAGGCTCTACCTTAGAAGGGTGCTCTATCAACACGGTTTCTCCAGGCACAAGGTGCTCCAGAACTTCTTTTACCTTAATCACAGTAGCCACCCCCCGGTCTGTGTTTTGGCCTCCTGTTTAGGCTCTGCCGGGACAATATTTAAATTTATCGGAAATTCTTTTAGATCTCTTACGAAATCATGCCAAGCATCCCAAAGATCTTTGGAAATTTTCTAAAGTTTCAATGTCGCTGGGTAATTTAGTTGTATTTTCTCCAATAGGAAGGCGCCGCGAGATTCTTGGAAAGGGTTATTAACCCATAGGAGACGTTTTGGGGTGGTGATACCATGCTCGCGAAATACCCGTTTGAGATTCCTAAAGATAGGCCCCTCTCAAAGAGGGAAATCGCCCAGGCCCTGCGCTGGGCAATTGAGGCCGAGCTAGATGCCATAAACTTCTACGAACAGCTGGCGGAGCACATCGAGGATGAAAAGATAAGACACGTCTTCCTTAATGTAGCAAACGAGGAGAAGGAGCACTTTGGGGAGTTCCTGGCGGTTCTCTTCGCCGTTGACGAGGAGCTTGCGAAGTACATGAAGGAGGGCTTTGGAGAAGTTGAGGAAGAGACCGGCATAAAGGTGGAACTCTGAGCTCTTTTAGGCTATCTTTTCTCAAGTTAGGTCTTCCGGTTTGTATCCTTTCTTGTTTTCAAACTTCCCGACGATGTTGTTCCCGAGGTCGTAGACGTAGACGTTGTTGAACCTGACGAGGGCGAAGCGCTCCATTATGTCCCCGATTATCTTGGAGTAAGCTATTGAGCTTTCGCCGATGATGTTATATTCGGCGTGGCTCTCAAAGCGGAGCCAGATTTTTAGCGTATCCCCGGTAACCTCAAGGCCGGCCACAACTCCGGAGTCGAGGATGTCACCTCCAGTTATAGGGTCGGTTATTTTCCTCAGCTCCTCGATGACGGCCTTGTATGGTTCGGGCCACTCTTTGTCCGGGCTGTAAACCTTCATTTTTTTCACCGCCTTAACGTCTGAAAGGCTGTTTCCCTCCAAAAGCCTGGAAAAGGAATTGGCAAAACGAAAGGCTCACTCAAGTTTAACCTCGTTCTCCCAGAGGCCGTGGATGTTGCAGTAGCTTAGCGCGTAGAGCTTGCCCTTCTTGTTCGTTCTGAAGAAGAATACCGCCCTCGGCTCGGTCAGTGGGTCGCTGTGGTTTGTGAAGGCGACTCTGCCGACAAGGATTGGGAAGTTCTCTCCCTCCGGGTGGAAGTAGAGCTCGATCCAAGCAATGTGATGCTCCGGCGTGTTCGGGTGCGGTATCTCCTTGCCGACGCTGACCTCGACCTTGACGAGGTCGCCTTCCTTCTCGTACTCTATAATGGGGACGTGCTTCTCCCCTTTCCAGTCTCCGCTCTTTATTGTTTCACTCAACATCTCAACCACCTCACTATGTTGAATTCCAAATTATGTTATTGATCCGTCCTTATAAGGTTTGCGGTTCAAACCTGTGAAATGAAAAAAGCGAAAAAAAAGTTCAAGATGAGCGAACCCACTCGACGAGCTTCCTGACTGCTTCCCTGAGCTTCTCCTCGTCCTCAGGCCCGGGAGCGCCTTTGCTCTCAACGGTATCAACGTGGTCGAACTTGCTTCTCGTTATGAGCGTCTCTATCTTCCTTCCGGCGACACCGCCCCAGCCGAAGGCGCCGACGATGAGAACGGGCTTCTCGTAGTTGGCCTTGTCCACGATCTCGTAGAGGGCATACCTTATGCGGGGGTGTATCTCAGCTTCATATGTGGAGGCGCCGATTATCAGGGCCTCGCTGTCGGGAACCTCGCCGAGTATGTCGCTGATTGCTGGCGCTTCCTTGTCCGTGAAGCGGTAGACAACTGGTTTCTTTCCGAGCTTCTTGAGCTCGTCAATAACTATTTCCATCCTCTTCTCGACGAAGCCGTACATGGAGTCGTAGATGACGAGAACCTTACCCTCCTTGGCCTTTCCCGTCCCAACGTCCTCATAGTACTGGAGTATCCTTTTCGGGTCTTTCCTCCATATGAGCCCGTGGCCGGGGAGTATCATCCTGGCATCATCAATTATTCCCAGCCCCTTGAGTTTCTCGAGGTTCTGGACAATGTACTTGCGGTAGTGCCCGATGACGGTGACTATGTACTTGGTAACGTACGGGAGGTACTTCTGAACTACCTCTTCATCGCTGTCATCAATAGTTTCCGGGATTCCATAGCCGCCGGCGACATCACAGGAGAAGATCAGCTTGTCCTCGACCACATACGTAATCATAGTGTCCGGCCAATGGAGCCAGGGAACGGTTATGAAGCGGAAGGTTCTCCCGCCGATACTCATCTCCTCACCGTCCTCGACGATTTTGAAATTCTTGACAACTTCCTTTCCGTAGAAGCCCTCAAGTAGGTTTCTCGCAAAAGCAGTGCCCATGAGCTGTGCCCTGTAGCCGTTGGCCTCAAGCACCTTTGGAAGGGCTCCGCTGTGGTCGGGCTCGGTGTGGTGTACTATTATGTGGGTTATCTCCTCGGGATTGACGAGTTCTCTGAGCTTTTCGAGGAAGAGGTCAGCGTACTCGGCCTTTGTCGTGTCGAAGAGGACAACCGCGTCTTCAAGCTTCATAAGGTAAGCATTGTACGTTATGCCCTCTGGGATGTCCCAGGTCGCTTCGAAATACTTAATACGGTCGTCGTCAACCCTTATGATGTAAAGTTCTGGCTCCTCAAGAAGTCTTTCAACCCTAACCGCTGGCATTTCTATCACCGAACCTGTTTGGTGCGAAGATGTAAATAAAGTTTTCTAAACCAAAAGTTGTGGAGGGAAGCGAGGAGTGAAAAATTTTTAATGTCCTCCCGGTTTTCCTGAGCGAGCTCCATGTCTTAATGAACAAATTGGTAGTCAAAAATTTTTTAAATCTAAAACATAGTTGTGGGGCAGTATGAACCGGGAATACACATCGCTGGTTATTTTGGCCCTTAATATCTTTGTATTCATCGCAGTCCTAGTGGCACTTATAAGGCGTAGAAAAAGGGTCCTCCCTAGTGGGCTTTTGATCGGCATCTCCTTTATACTAACCCTAATTTCAGGTTATGCTAGGAGTAAAGAAGGAATAGCAATATTCTCCTCCCTATTCGCGGGAATGATTATGGCTACACTTATGAGGTGTCTCAAGGAGCGCAATGAGTTTGACATCCCCTCCATACCGGAGTTAATAGGAGCCGTCCCCTCCATCGTTGCCATCTATGCCGTAGTCTTAACCCGTTTGAGACTCCCCTATGGCTTTTTATCATCCATCGAAGTCCCCTTTGTCGTCTTATCCGGGGTGATTATGGTAATGAGCGGCACTCTTTTCATAAAAATGAGCAGACAACACAGAGACAGCGTTTATCTGGGTCTCGCAACGGTTTTAGGTGGAATACTTGCCATCCTCCACCCAGTGATAATGAGTTTTTTAAGATTTCATTACGTATTGGTACTATCTGACACTGCTATGTCTTTATTAGTGGCCTTTTTACTAATACGGCTTGCATATTCCAGAGAGTCGGAGTTTCTCTTCTTTGCAGAGTCTGAGGAGAGGGATGCCCCCCTCGAACCAGGTGCCAAAATCGTAACGCCCAAAGAATACCAAGAGGTCAAGGAAGACCTCAAAGACTATCCGGTGCTGGCGTTTGTTAGGGACTTACGTGTCCCTGAAAAATGGAATGCTTTTTATGTGAGCAATGCCGTGAGGGAGAGAGCGGTTTCCCCGACAAACCTTCCGTACATCATCCAGGTGACATCTGACTATTTCAGGGAGGCAAAAGAAAAAGGAATTGAGGGTGTCGTGGTGATAGACTGTCTGGAGTATTTGTTGCTGTACAATGGGTTTGAGGCCGTTGTGAAGTTTTTGGCGACGTTGGTGGATCTTGCGATAGTTAACAACGGTGTGCTCTACGTAGTGGTGGACAACGAAACTTTGGAGAAACGCCAGTTTGCAACACTGAGACGTATCTTTGGCTTAGAGCCTCATGACACTGGGGGGACGAGCTAGCTCCGTGATTTCCACGCCTTTTCGAACTCATTATGACTGATTAAACCGAAGGAGAGAGGCCAGCGAGCTTTAATCCGCGGGAACTCCAACCGGGAAGATGTACAGCGGATCCCCCGGCACTCCGAGTATCTCCCTTACTTCCTCGTCCCTGAAGGCCCCCACCGCCACCGTCCCTAGTCCTAGAGCTGTTGCTTGGAGGTAGATGTTCTGTCCCATGTGGCCAGCGTCGATATGGACGTACCGGTAGCCTCTCTCGCCGTACCTTCTCGTGGTCCTCTCGTAGTGGGCAACTATTATGATGTTTACCGGCGCCCTCTCGACGTGCTCCTGATCGAGACAGGCCTTTGCCAGCGGGCCATTCAAGTCTCCCTCACGAACCAGTTCGAGAACGTGGCCCTTGCCGTCGTAATGATAGAGGCCGGGCTTGAGGCCTTTAACGTTCGAGACTGCAATGTAAACCTCTAGCGGGTAGCATGCACCGGCGCTTGGAGAAGTTCTCTTTCCGTGGGCGTTTATCCCATAGGCTGCCCACAGTATCTGAGAAACCTGTTCGAGTGCCAGAGGCTCGTCTTTGTACTGCCTAACGCTCTTTCTAAGGTTTATGGCTTCTTCCACACTCATCTCGCCCTTACGCCTCGGAGAAGGCAGTTCAATCCTCATGGCACATCCCAAGATTAATGAACGCATTTTCATTGATTAAGTTTTTTGTAAAGAAGGGGCAACCACCCTCAGACTCTCGGTGAATAAAACTATTCTTTGAATATCTCCCCAGTAACTAGGTCTATCCCCACTTTCCTAACCTTAAGTTTCCAGAGCTTCTCCGGGGCTCCCCCACCCTCTTCTCGATAGCCCGCCATCTCGATTATTCCCATGTCCTCGAGGGCCGAAAGGTGATAGTAGAGAGTGGAGCGCGGCATATTGAGGCCCCTCTCCTGCAAAGCTCGATAAATCTCGTTCGTTCCTTTAACGCCCTCACTCAGGATTTTTATGATGCTCCGCCTCGGTTCGGCCATTAGAGGTTTGAGCGTCATCATAAGGTTCTTCAAAACTGCCATTTCACCCATCATCCACCTCGGCACTTCTATCACCTTTAATAGTTGCTTTTCAATCCTTATAAAATTACCGCTTTCCCATAAATTTAGCTCGAATATTATAGAAAACTTTATAAACACTTTTGTGATATTACAAAACAGAAAAGATGGAGGTGATGGAGGATGTTTGGGATGGTAATACTCACCTACATCCTCGCGAGCGTGTTCGCGATAGCTGGAATGGGAGCAGCTGGAGTACTCATACCTAACTACATAGCCATGGGGCTGGGCGTTCACGCGGCCATGCTCCTCGGACTAACCCAGAA
>Ga0256842_1001250_pt1 | contig 20879 bp, 19 predicted proteins | sample 4559240metaG_FD_185973 | JGI IMG/M metagenome (GOLD analysis project Ga0256842, IMG submission 185973) | Hydrothermal vent microbial communities from Guaymas Basin, Mexico - 4559-240 | ecosystem: Environmental > Aquatic > Marine > Hydrothermal vents | place: Mexico: Guaymas Basin | collected... | reverse complement strand
AGTTCCGTTGAAGTATTCTGGGCTTAGTTATACTGAGATATGGATATCTGAATCTCAGGAGAGAATGGTCTTGGCTGTGAAACCAGAGCACTTAAATGATCTGCTTTCTGCCTTTGAACAGGAAGATGTTTTAGCGGTGTGTATTGGTGAATTTACTGGAGATAAGAGGTTAAGACTTTATTATGAGTCTGTTTTGGTGATGGATATAGATGTAGAGTTCCTCCATTCTCAAGTGCCATTGCGAGAAAAATACGCTGAGTGGATTTGGGTTAAGCGTAAAGAAGATATTCCTAAGGTAGATAATCCTCAGAAGGTGTTTCATCAGGTATTGTCTTCTTACAATATTGCCTGCAAGGAGTGGGTGATTCGTCAATATGACCATGAAGTGCAGGGCAGATCTGTATTAAAGCCATTGCATGGTCCTCGACAGATAGGACCGTCGGATTCAGCAGTTTTACGGGTTCATTTACATAATAAAAGAGGGATTGCTATAGGTTGTGGGATAAATTCTTGGTATGGGAAGATTGATCCCTACCATATGGCCGGCCTGTGTATTGATGAAGCAATTAGACAATTGATCGTGGTGGGTGTCCCTCTTAGTAAGATAGCGATTTTGGACAATTTTTGCTGGGGCAATCCGAATAAACCGGACCGTTTGGGAGGGTTAGTACGGGCTGCAAAAGGATGTTATGATTTCGCAGTAGGGTTTGGGGTTCCGTTTATATCAGGGAAGGATAGTCTTTATAATGAGTACAATATCAATGGCTCTTCCATAGCTATCCCTGATACGCTTCTTATCTCTGCGGTGGGGATAGTGGAGGATATAGGGAAGGTGGTCTCTGTCAATTTAAAACAAGAAGATAGTTTGCTTTACATAGTAGGGATAACGCGAGATGAGTTGGGTGGAAGTCAGTTTTTACATCAATTTGGGCAGATAGGGGCCTCTATTCCTAAGGTAGACGTTGTGCAGGCAAAGAGGCTATTTTGTGCTTTGTCTCAAGCCATAAAAGAAGGGTTGATCCTTTCATCGCATGATGTTTCAGATGGTGGACTTGGAGTTACTGTAGCGGAGATGTGTATTGGATCTCGCATTGGAGTGGAGATATTTTTAAATAATGTGCCTTTCTTTGGAGAGAGACGGAGTAATGAAGTTGTCTTCTATAGTGAGAGTCCTTCTCGATTCATAGTAGAGATAGATGCGAAACAAAAAGGTCGATTTGAGAAGATATTTGAGGGGTTACCAGTTGAGTTAATAGGTCGAACAACTTCAAAAAAGAAGTTTGAAGTTTATGGATTAGAAGGAGAGGATTACATAATCGAAGATGTAAAGAATCTGGAACGAGTTTGGCGAAGCAGGTTTAGGTGGTAATGGTAAGGGCATTGGTATTGCGCACAGCTGGTACGAATTGTGATGAAGAGACTGTCTTTGCTTTGCAGTTGGCAGGGGCCAAGACAGAATTAGTTCATATTAACCAGTTGAGACAATCTCCTAAGTATTTGCTTTCTTATCAGATACTTGCATTGCCAGGAGGGTTTTCTTATGGTGATGATATAAGCGCAGGAAAAGTCCTTGCATTGGAGATATTGTTGTTTTTGAGAGAAGTAATAGAGGAGTTTATAGAGAAAGGGAATTTGATAATTGGTATATGTAATGGTTTTCAGGTCTTAGTCAAGACGGGTCTTCTTCCCGCAATAGGAAAAAGATTTAATGTGGAAGTTACTTTGACGGATAATGATTCGGGATTGTTCGTGGATAAGTGGGTGCAATTAGATCTCATTCGAAGAGATCTCCCTTGGACTAAGTATGTAACCCATAGACGTCTTTTCATGCCAGTGGCTCATGCTGAGGGAAAGTTCTTTTCCTCAGAAGAGATCCTTAATAGGTTAGAAGAGCAGAATTTGGTTGTTTTTAAATATGCCGAAGGGACTAATCCAAACGGTTCTTTGAGGGACATCGCAGGGATTTGTGATGTAACAGGCCAAGTCTTAGGGCTTATGCCTCATCCGGAACGGGCTATAGTTTGTTCCCAATACCCTGATAGATCTAAAGAAATGGAATATAATCGCACAATGCCACCACTTGAGATATTTCGTTCAGCAGTGAAAAGTTTGGATAAACTTTATTAACTAAATCCCTTTATTCAGTTGGCACATTGTTTGCTTATCTCTTGGAGAAGGAGTATAATTTAAGTCAGAGGGAGATCTACTATGGCAGTAGATAAAATAGGCATAAACGGGATTTCTGGCCTACCGGATCCGGGCAAGGTTGGATCTAATAAAGATTCAAATTTTGCCGAGATCCTTAAGGATAGCATAGACAAGGTAAATCAACTCCAACTCAATGCTGAGTCGGCTATGGAGAAATTATCCAATGGAGAAGTTAAGGATGTTCACGAAGTATTAGTGGCAGTGGAAGAGGCTAATTTGGCATTTATGACCATGATACAGATTCGCAATAAACTTGTTGAGGCCTATCAGGAATTAATGCGTTTGCAGATGTAGTGCCCCCTGCCTGTATATGAGTAGATTGTTGGGAAATTTCTTGTTTTGGTCAGCAGAGGTAGATTCTACACAGGATATGGTGTTAGAGTTAGAATCGGATGGTTTGTCCCCCGGGATACTGTGGGGAGCGGATCTGCAAAAGAAAGGTAGAGGTCGTCGGGGAAGGACTTGGGTTTCCCCAGAAGGGGGGTTGTATTTTTCATTTTTGATCCCGCTTGGGATATTGCCGCTGGAGATATACGGGTTTCTTTTGCCAGTGGCACTAATCGAATCCATCAATAAACTGTTATCCGAAAAAAATCAGGTGCATATACGGTGGCCCAATGATCTGGTCTGGAGGGGGAAGAAGTTGGCAGGTGTCCTGTTAGAAAAGAAGGGAGAGTGGATTGTATCTGGAGTGGGTGTGAATGTAGAAGCAACCCCTTCTGTGATGAATCGTCCTGTTATTAGTCTGAGAGATATAGGTTGGAAGGGGAACAAGTGGGAGGTCTTATCCCTGTTTATTGATGAGTTAAATCTTTGGGTAGAGCGGTCCCCAGAGGAGATAATAGATAGATATAGAGGATGGGTAGAAGGGATCCCTGGTAGGTGGAGGGTCCAGACTCAAGAAGGCGAAAGGATGGTTTTTATTCGCAACATTGCAGACACTGGGATGATAGAGACAGATGCTGGCGTATTTTCTTATTTAGAGTTAATAGATATTGAGGCTAATCATGATTAGAGTGTTGCTTACATCATGTGATAGCGTCTCAGGTAAAGAGGTAATCTTGCTCGATTCTGAGACCCTTCATCATCTCAGAAAGGTAATTCGTGCAGAGATTGGGGAAAGAGTGGATGTCTTGACAGGGGAAGGAAGGGTTTTTAGGGGCAATTTGATTTCATTAGATGAGAGGAAGGCAGTAGTTAGTGTCTTTGAAGAAAAGGTCCTTACCCGTAGGCCACCTCGATTGATCTTGGCTGTTTCGCTTTTGTCTTCCTCAAGATTTGATGAAGTTCTGGATAAGGTAGCCGAGTTTGGTGTGGATAAATTAGTCCCTATGATATGTGATAGGACTATCGTCCAGTTGAAAAAAGGGGAGGTTAAAGACAGGTGGTTGAGACGCTTATCTCAGGTTTGCAGGTCTGTTGGGACACCCTTCCTACCAGAAGTGGAGCCTGTGATGGGATTTGAAGATGTCCTGGCAAGGTTTGCTCCGGAGGTAACACGAATATTTATCCCTTATTTGGGTTCCAATTCAAGGCATCTCTTAAAGGAACTTTTGGAATTTCAAGAGCTGAGGGAAAGTGGAACAAGTATTTTAATCCTGATTGGCCCAGAAGGAGATTTTTCTGTTAGGGAAGTTGAGTTGGCACAAAAGGCAGGGGCTGTTCCAGTTACATTGGGTCCTTTGGTGTTACGAGTTGAGACTGCAACTGGTGTTTGTGCTGGAATGGTGCATATGGTAAGGAGTATGGATCTATGAGATTAGTCATTGCTTCAAGGAATAAGAAGAAGGCTGAAGAACTTTCACGTATTTTGGGCAATGATTTTGAAGTGGTGACCTTATCTGATATAGAGGCCGTTATCCCAGAGGTAGAGGAAGATACTAATACCTTTGTTGGGAATGCAATTAAGAAGGCCGTTTGGGTTGCGCATTGGGTAGGTGATTTAGTATTGGCAGATGACTCGGGTTTGGAGGTTATGGCCTTAGGAGGCAGGCCCGGAGTATATTCAGCAAGGTTTGCAGGACCAGAAAAAGACGATTTTAAGAATAATCAAAAATTGTTAGAAATGTTAGAGGGAGTAAGGGATAGGTCTGCAAGATTTGTGTGTGCAGTAGGTATTGCTGATTCTAATGGATTGATAGGGGTCTGTAGAGGTGAGGTTTGGGGGACTATATCTCGAGAGATGAGAGGAAGTAATGGCTTTGGATATGATCCGCTATTTGTGCCAAGAGGTCATAAGAAGACATTTGCAGAATTACCCTCCCATCAGAAGGACCAGATTAGTCATCGTAAGATTGCCCTTGAAAGAGCGCGATATTTGTTGAAAATATATGTATCGAATTTGCCCCTGTAGCTCAGGGGATAGAGCACAGGCCTCCGGAGCCTGGTGCGCAGGTTCGAGTCCTGCCAGGGGCATTTTAGCGTCAGCGTTAAATAGGCTGACTTTGTTTATAATTATGGTATAATAAAGGCCATATCATTATGGGCCGGTAGCTCAGTTGGGAGAGCGTCGGTTCGGCATACCGAAGGTCGGGGGTTCGACTCCCCTCCGGTCCAGAGTGGGAGATGAGGTTTCGATGAAAGAGAAGCACAGATAGGGTATCTGTGCTTAAAATTTTTTAGGGAGTCGAAGCACCGACGAGGGGTTGTTAAGGGGAGGAATCTCCCCTTAATATAGCGCCGACAGGAAGTCGGCGGGGGTGACAGCTCTTACTTTTTGTTTTTTTGGTAATCTTGGATTATATTTATATTGAGTTGTGCTTGGAGTATATTTAATTTGTTTTTAGAATTTTTAAAAACAAGAAAATAAGGAGAGAACATATGCTGACGAAGGAAGATTATCAAATGTATGGTTTGGTCTGTGGGAGAGATAACTGTTATTCGTTTTGCCCAATGTGCGGTTCCGAATTGATATTTCGAGAAGTAGATGGGAAGATACGGCCGGTCTGTTCCGCCTGCTCATGGGTGTATTTTATTAATCCTCCGCCTGTTGTGTGTGTCGTGCCTTATCGAGGAGAGGAGGTTTTGCTTATAAAACGAGGGGTTGCCCCTAAGAAAGGTGAGTGGGCATTACCGGGTGGTTTTGTGGAGGTGGGGGAGGCCCCAATGGAGGCCTGCCTGCGTGAGTTGAAAGAGGAAACGGGATTAGTAGATATAGGAAAAGTGGATTTGATATCAGTAGAATCTCAATCAGGGAATCGGTATGGTTCAGTGGTGGTAATTGGTTATGCGGTTCAGGTTATTTTGGGTGAGGAAGCAGTTCCGGGAGATGATGCCCAGGATCTTGCTTGGTTTTCTGTAAAAGAACTTCCAAAAATGCCGTTTGATAGTTTTGAAAGGATTGTTAACAGATGGTTAGATATCTTTTAAATCTAATTTTGATCTTTTCCTTGATCTTTGCCCAGGTTCCTTTTCCTGGTTGGGCAGCAGAGGAGTATCCGTATCATGAAATTGGGTTCTTGGCGGGGGTATTTAGTGGGCAGACATGGGTAAACCTTGCACCGCTCGTTTCTCCTGATCAGGTGATTTCTCCTCAAATAGAACCTGTCCAGTTTGGCAGATTCCTTTTAACTTATGATTTGTTGCTTAAGAAAAAGGCCAAGCAGATTTTGTCTGTAGTGGACGGAATAGAGGACGCTCAATTCAGAATCTGGTTAGAACCTGTATCAGTTCGAGATAAGGTTAGGTTTTCGGTTAAGGTGGAAGGGGAGCCTCTTCCCTTTACTTTTGTTTCTTCGGTATCTAAGGTGGTAAATAAAGGGCAGGACTTTTATCCCCTGCGGCGGGCAGTTTATTGGTTCTATAAAGGGCGGGCCTTAAGAAATCGGTTGGGATTAAAGAAGTATGTTGAGAACAGAGAACATATTCTCCGCCAAGCGATAGGATTTTTGCAGTGGGATTATTTGAAAGACTGGGTTGGCAGGGATGACTCGTTTAGTGGAGGGATAGTCCTTCCTTCTCTTCCGAAAGACAGGTCTTTGTTAGAAGTTGAAAAATTCCTAAATGCTGTGAGAGAAATAAGTGAGTCTTCTTTAATATCGAATGATGAAAAAGCCGTTGTTTTGTTGAAGACGGCCTTTCAGAAGCGAGAAAAAGGAGGCCTTTTGTTTTTGGATTCTATATTGAGTGGTATAGAAAAAGGAGAATATTATTGGTTTGCTAAAGGATTGGATCAGTTGGCCTATTATAAGCCAGAGACCTTGATCGATGAATTGAAAAAGGCCCTTTTTAGTTCCGGGAAAAAAGATAAACTTTCGTTGTGGAAAGACGTAAAGACGTTTTTCTCTACATTAAGTAAACACTATCCTCGTGAAACAGAGGCTATAGTCCATGCCTTATGGAGTAATTCATCTCGATTAGGCGAGATGAATGTGTATAGATTTTGTTCTCTTTGGTTGTTGGAACAAGGTAAATTGAATGTCTTAAGTTTGCATCGAGATGGGAAAATGGTCTTTCCTTTAGATGATATTGAGACCTGGCATAATATATTTCCAGGACTTTCTCTCCAATCTCTTGCGTTTATCTGTGGATACACGAGTTCAAAGGATCTGTCTTGGCCAGAGGAGAAAAAGGACAAGAGATTAAAGGTTTGGTTTTATTGGGGACAGTTTATAAGAGATGTAGTAATCCAAGAAAGGAATGGATTCAGTTTCAATCTCGATGCAATGAAAGTAGCATCAGGGAATCTGCTCAAGGCCTGGAAAGAACAATCCTCCTTACGAGAGATATCTTCTTCTCTGATAAAAGGAATGGAAGATAATGTCCTCACTGAACAATGGATTTTGCCTAATTTGGATCTCTTTGCTATAGGTATTTTTCATTTAATGAAGTATCTTGATGAGAATGGTCTTGAGCGGATTTTGCGCTATTTATTAGAAGAACAGCCTGGGATAATTGCCTTGCTGTTTATCCATTTTAAACGCTCTCCATGGATGGTAAGAGAAGAGATCTTAAAGGTAGCAAAGCAATTTTCCCTCTCTGAAAAGTTGTTTTTTTGGTCGCTATTTCCTGATCGAGATCAGCAAAATAGCCTTTTTGTTGGATTGACTAATCTCATTGAAGAGGAAGTCTTATCTGATTCTTCTTTATCTTTAGTAGAAAAAGTGGAAAAGATAGATCAAGAGGAGCCTTTGCAGGCCGCAGCCCTGCTTGATTTTCTATGGAGTCGGTCTCTTATATCTGCTTCTCAGATGAAGGAGTTATTCCATAATGAGAACCTGAGTTTTGAGACTCGACTGAGGGCAGGGCTATATTGGTTGGAAAGCGAAGCAGATAAACTTATTCCAGATATGGATGTCTTAGATGAAGTATGGAATTGGATTGAGAAGAACGCCCAATCAGAACTAACCCAGATGCTTAATGAAGGATGGCTTACAAATTTCCGTTTTATTAATCAACGGTGGAAGAGCATATTGCCGTTGATGACAGTGCTTTTATGGGAACGAACCTCTGACCTATGGAAGGGGAGGAGGGATGTTTTCGAAAAACAGCGAGATTTGCTCTTGTATACATTGAAGGCCAGATTGACTTATAAACCCAAATTTTGGGCATCTTGTGATTACGAGTTTGGCCTATTTTATATCCTGAACCTGATGAAATATAGAAATAGATTTTTTTACCCAATTGCAATTATCTTTGCCCATGAGATCGGTCATAATATTTCTTCCTCCTTGTTGTTCCCAAGGGAAAAATTGGATGATGTTATGCTTTTTGACGTGAGGGCGATTGCCTTGAGTGAACTTATGGCAGATGTAACTGGAATTGCCTTTTGTGAGATGTTGGGAATTCAAGATATAGATAAGGTGATAGAATTGTCAGCAAAGAAAATGCTTCCAATGGATGTGATGAATGCAGGCAGAATGATAGGGGTGCATGAATTCAATCGGTTGATAATGCGTTATGTAGTGAAAGTTTCGAGGGCAAAGGGAAGAGGATTAAATTCATTTTTGGACTTTTTGAAACAGACACTTGTTAAGGCAAGGGATAAGGGTTGGTTGGCATATGGCTCTGATTGGAAGATTCAGGATGTGTATGAAGAGGTCTTTTCCTACCTTACGGGTGATAGGTCCTTTGCTGGAGAGTTGCTAAGGTCATTTTCTAATGCATTGGATGATAGGAAGATATTGTTGCATGCGCCAGGAGGAAGTGGGATAAAGATGGAGTCTCGTATAGGCGATTCCGATTCTATGATAACTCGGCGAGGGTTTCTAAAGGGATTAGGAATTGGTATAGGGGCAGGTGCTATTTTGTTAGGGCGAGGATATGCAATCTTTAAGATCTCGAGGTTTTTTCGAGAGATGATGAAGAAAGATGTTAACAACAGGCACCCACACTTTGTTAAGATGGAGGAGGAGGAAGAGAAGGAAAAGAAAGAGAAAAAAGAAAAGAAAGAAAAGAAAGAGAAGAAAGAAGAGAGAGAGGAGCAAGTGGAAGAGAGAAAAGGGATAAAAAAGGACAATTACGCAGATCGGAAAAAAGAAACAAAGCGGGTGGAATTGAAACGTACTGAAAGCAAAAGCACTCCAAGAGAGGCATTGGTGGAGATAAAAAGGATGCTCAGGTCGAAGAGGCCTTTTTCCAATAAGGAAATAGAAAGAATGATTGCAGATTTCAAGTCTTTATTTGACAGGAGAGGAAAATTGGTTGTCCCTACCAGTGAGTTCCGGCGACTTTTGTATTGGGCGGGAAGTAAGGATGTAAATTTAGGTATACGGTTATTCGAGGAGTTTTTTCCTTTGACAAGATGTCCTTCAAACTTAAGAGGTTTACTCCCTTCGCCCAAGGTAATCCAAGAGGCAAAGAAGATAACCATAAGGATTGTTAAGAAGGCAAAAAAAGTCGGATATGGATATGAGGCAAAGAGCAGATTTTTAGGTTTACTAAATAGGTATATTTTTCAAGAGATGGCAATTGATGTTAGCCAGGACTTTTTCGAGTTTTTGAGGAATCCATTTTGGGTCTATCCCTTGGTTTTGGCCCAAAGATATATGGCGGAAAGAGGGATTTACTATGACTTGGACGTAGTGATGGCCTTTGCTATAAAAGAAGGCTATGACAAGGTAGGGGATAGAATGAGAAAAGGGCGGTGGAGGGGGACAAAGGTAAGCAATAGGTGGCCAATGGGCCTGGATAGGTTTGGGGATAAGAGGGTTAGAAAGGATTTATTGGATAATGGTTGGTTGCCAGAAAATGTTGTTCAAAATTGTCTAAGGAAGACGGGCCGATTTATGTTCAATGGAATAGAACGATTCCCTTTAGTTCAGTTTGATTCGGATAATTTGGTTTTGGGAGCAGAGTATCCATCTCTGTTGACTATGATATCGTTGATAAAGCAAGATCAGGAAGATATGTTTCGGAGATTTAAGTATATTAAGCGCAATTGGTATAGATTAGGAAATCGAGAAAAGATTTACCTTTTATATCTGTTTTACAACTCTGGGACCAGAACAGAGATGAGGATTTTAACTCTAATGAAGGATCTGATCATTAATTCTCCTCAAGACCTCCCTGGTTGGTTGATGCGTAGGCGGGTGAAGGGGAGATATGCAGATCAGCACCGTAAGGCGATTAGGACAGTGGCGATTGCAGAGGTATTGTTGTTGTTTTTACCACGGAAGGCGATTAGAACCAGTAGGTTAAAGCAGTTTTCCGATATAAAAACATATCTTTCTGCTTTTGCTGCTTTGGGGTTAAGTGGAATTAGAGTAGGAAATAGAGAAGGACAGACTAAATCTGAGATAGGGGATATTGTAAGTGAACTTAAAAAGGTTATTCAGGATTATACCCCTTTGTCAGGAGAGCAACAGGCAAAGTCAGGATTTGTGAAGGCCTTTAAGCATACAAGATTTTATTCTATGATGAAGGAATTTACTGAATTGGTGTTAAAGGATAAAGTAGAGGCCCGAGGATATTTCGAGGCCAAGTTGTTTCCGATTTTATCCTCTAATGAGATGCAAGATCTTATTTTTTACGATACAACGCCTTCTCCAAGATGGACAGGGGAAGAGAAGGAGAAGTTTGTATTGCGCCACTTGGGAGATGTGTTTCTCTATCGTTTGTCTGCTGCCCATGGATTCCCTAATCTAAGACGGAAAGGGGTAGGAGAAAAAAGGGGGGAAGATCAATATGGGCAAAAAAGGATTTCGAAAGTAAGGGAATACACAGAAGATGTGCAATCTTATAAAGAGAGACTTTGGAGTTTTATGTCTCGTTGGCCTGTGGTTATGCAGATAGTGAATGATCTGAGAGATGCACGAGTTTATTGTGAGAAGAGGAAGAAATTAAAATTGTTTTTTATGAATCTTAATTTATTTGTTAGACTTGCAGAAGATGTGAATACCCTTGACAAAATAGAATTGGGATTGGCAGAGTTGATCAACTATGGAGATGATCTGCGAAATGCTGTCTTTGATGTAGCAAGGGTGGATACTGTCCACACAAATATGGATCTCCCTAAGATGATAGGTCTTGGGGAAAGACAGGATCAATTATATCTCTTTCTCCCGATCTCTCCTTCTAATGCGATAAGGTATGGGCAGGAGGAAATTGATGTAGAAGATCAGATGTTGGCCTCTAAGGGTGAGGAGGCACATAGGATATTTCTAAGTTATGGGGAAGAATCAGAAAAATTATTAAATAATGTACTGGGCTGGGATGGAAAGGAGGGAGAGAGTTGGCTTAGAGAGGGTAGTAATCCTTATCTTTGGCAGACAAAAGTGAAATGGATGGGAAAAGAAGATGTACCAAAAGAGATGATAGAGATGATAAGGAAAGGTTTTAAACCTGTGGTATGGATTAGAGATAATAAGGGGCGATTTGCATTTCTGGTGCGGGAACGGGTAGAGGATTTGGAAGATCAAGGGATCGAAGATGTCTTGATAGAGATGGGGATCCAGATCCCCGATGTGTTGAGGGAGGAGTGGGAAAGAAAATTGTTCTTAGGGCTTTTGGGGATAGGCAAAGAGAATATAGAATTCGTTAACGATTTATATAGGTTGGGATTGGATAAGGTTGTGAGTAGAGTAGATGAAATAAATAGCCTTGTTAAGAGGGCTAAAGAAGAGTTAAAATCTGTAGGCGGTATAATGTTGAGTGAGTTGTGAAGGAGGTAAGATGTGGATACGATAAAACAAATGCAAGAACAGGTTAAGAAGAATCTTTCTTCTGTAAAGCATAAGATATTGGTTATGAGTGGAAAAGGAGGAGTGGGTAAGACCTCATTTGCCGTTAATCTGGCAAGAGGGTTGGAGTTAAGGGGAAAGAAAATAGGGCTTTTGGATACTGACATCCATGGACCTGATACTTTGTCGTTGTTGGGTGTATCAGGTAGGTCTGTTTTTAGTGATAGCAATGGTCGAATCTTTCCGATTCGTGTTTCCGATAATCTATATATTCTCTCACTTGCTTCCAATCTAAAACCTGAAGATCCGGTTATATGGCGAGGACCGTTAAAGATCTCTGCGATACGACAATTTTTGGCGGATACTGATTGGGGAGAATTGGATTATCTGGTTATTGATTCTCCTCCGGGTACAGGGGATGAGCCGCTTACGGTTATGCAGTTTTTACAAGATGCCTTAGATGGGGCAGTAGTAATTACAACTCCTCAGGAGGTTGCCTTGTTAGATACTCGTAGGAGTATATCCTTTGCTCGGACGATGCAGGTGAAGGTATTGGGCTTGGTGGAAAATATGTCCTTGTTATTATGTCCTCACTGTGAGAAAGAGATTCCTATATTTGGCAGTGGTGGAGGAGAAAGGTTAAGTAAAGAAATGGGAGTTGAATTCTTAGGAAAGATACCTTTTTCTTTACAGATGATGCATTCGTCTCAGAGAGGTCGTACTGTTTGGGATTTGCAAGAAGACATAGAGGTAGTTCAGGCCTATAATTCGATTATTGATAGGATAGAACGAACAGTGTCGAGCAGATGAATATGGCGGATCACTTAGGAAGATGGCGTTCGGGTCTATAGATAGTTGTGTGTTTCGCCTTGTTTTTGTCTTTTCGAGAGTAAATTTAAGACCTGTAATTGTGTGTTATTCTACAGAGGGAACATGTAGAAGGCCTTCCTAATCCGTGTTTAACGTCGAAATTTTGTGGTATTATGTAATATCGGGTAGGATAGAAAGGAGTATTAGATGAGAGTTTGGATATTGGGCTTGGTGTTGTTAGTATTTCCATTTTTCTTGTTAGGTGCAGATTCAGGATTGGTTGTGTTTTGGCCTGTTGATGATGGAAAGGTAAATCCTGTCTCTAATATTATAGGAGAAGAGGGGCAAGGAAAGTTACAAGGGAAGGTCGATTTAGATGAAGGAATTAGAGGATACGCGTTGGATTTTTATGATCAGGATGGGTTTTATTCATTAGATTTATTGGACTCGTGGGTTTTGTCTGATGCGGGATTTTCCTTTGCTTTTTGGCTTTATCATCGGGGTATTGATGCAGATACGGTCTTAGTACAGGCCTCTGGGTTTAAGTTGATGGGGGATCCGGTTTACAAGAACCGGATTGCGTTAGAATTATTCTTCGCTGATGGAGATAGAGAATTGATTAGATTCCCTATGGATCTACCAAAACGGGAATGGGTTCATCTGTGTGTTGTAATTGGTAATGGTAGGGTAGATTTTTACTTAAATGGGAAGTTAACCTTTTCTGAGAGTTACTGGGGCAATAAATTGCGGGGTGATTCTAATCCAATTAGAGAAAGGGTATTCATAGCAGGAGACGGAGACAAAAATACCTTTTCCGGCGACATAGATGAATTTGCTTGGTTCTCGCGTAGGATTGGTGAGTATGAGTGTGCTGGGTTAATTTGAAGAAGGGAGGATATATGGGATATAAAGTAGCTGTAGTCGGTGCTACTGGTATGGTGGGACAGGAGATGTTGAAGGTGTTAGAAGAGAGAAATTTCCCAGTTGATGAGATAAGACCTTTGGCGTCAGCGAGATCAAAGGGCAAAAAGGTATTGTTTAAAGGGGCAGAGGTTGAAGTTGAGGAATTAACTGCTGATGCCTTTGATGGGCTTGATTTTGCCTTATTCAGTGCTGGGGCAGGGGTGAGCAGGGAATTTTCCCCAATAGCTGCCCAAAAAGGTGTGGTGGTAATAGACAATAGTTCGGCATTTCGCATGGATCCAGAGGTTCCACTGGTAGTGCCTGAGGTAAATCCAGAGGATGCCAAGAAACACAAGGGGATAATTGCTAATCCTAATTGTTCTACCATCCAGATGGTGGTGGTATTAAAACCATTGGCAGACAGATATGGGATAAGGCGAGTGGTAGTTTCTACATATCAATCCGTATCTGGTTGGGGTAAAGAGGCTGTGGACCAGTTATGGAATGAGTTGGAGTTTATAATGGATAAGTGTCCTCGTGCTTCAGCTGAACAGTTAAAAGATGAAATCCGTTCTGCTGGATTAAGACAAGTTCTTGCTCATCCGATTGCATTTAATGTGTTGCCTCATATAGATGTATTTGCTGATGAAAATTATACTAAGGAAGAGTGGAAAATGATAAATGAGACTAAAAAAATTATGCATTTGCCAGATATACTTGTAACTCCTACTTGTGTAAGGGTTCCGGTTTTGAAAGCCCATAGTGAAGCGGTTAATGTAGAGTTGAAGTCAGATTTTGGTTCTATTGAAGAAGTGAGGAGATTATTGTCCAGTTCTCCCGGTATTACAGTGTTAGATGATGTGGAGAAGACAGTTTATCCGCTTGCGTTGGATGTGGCTGGACTTGATGATGTCTTTATCGGTAGAGTGCGCAGGGATTTGACATTACCGTATGGTCTCAATATGTGGATTGTTGCAGATAACCTGCGAAAGGGAGCTGCGCTAAATGCGGTGCAGATTGCTGAGTTATTGATTAGTTAATCCTTATTAGCTAAGAGGGGGCATGGGGGAGGAAGAGAAAAGGAGAAAGAAGGAGCCTAAGAAAGAAACAGAAGAGGACGAAGGCCCTACTTGTCCTTTCTGGATGCTTACATTTGGTGATGCCATGTCCCTTCTTCTCACCTTTTTTGTGATGTTAGTTTCGTTTACCTCATTTGATGAGATGAAAGTAGGTGGTTTTATTGGATCGGTTTCTCTTCGATTTGGCGGTGCAGGGTTTTCTGGTAGGGGAACGGGTTTGGAAAGGATAGAGAGAATAGTGAGAATATTGGCTCGCAATCGAAGGGCACTCACATTCAGGGAACAGGAACAAGTTGTGAGTAAGTTGATGAATATTAAGGGATACATAAAAAGTCAAGGTCTCTATAAATATATTGATATTAGCAAGGTGCAGCGGGGATATTCTATAAGGATTCAAAATGAGTTGTTGTTTGAGAGAGGTTCTGCTACTCTGTCAGAGAAGGCAAAAAAGGTACTTAGGAAGATATTGCCTTTGCTCACATTTGTGGACAATCCTTTGGTGATAGAGGGCCATACTGATGATGTCCCAATTAAGTGGGGAGGAAGATATAAAGATAATTTTGAACTCTCTTTTTACCGTGCGAAGGCAGTAGCAGATTTTTTGCGAAAGAATGGTGTAAAAGATGATCGAATTGCCATTTCTGGACTTGCTGATTTAAAACCTCTCTATCCCAACGATACACCAGAACATCGGGCGAAGAACCGAAGGGTGGAGATAGTAATTGTGGGTAGGACGCCAGATTATTCCAGTGTATAAAAAGGAGGGGAAATGGGTGATGAACCCAGTGCTCCGGGTTATATGATGCTTTATGGATTATTGATGACGCTATTGATGACTTTTTTTATTCTCTTGGTTAGCATGGGCACACAAGAACCCAATAAGAAGATGAATACCGTCATTACTTCCATAAAGAGTACCTTTGGTGCATTTGGTACGGGTGGTGCTGGTATATTGGAGGGAGGTGGTTCAATTATCTCCAAGCCAGATATTACCCAGATGAGGATTATGCGAATTTTAAGACGCTTAAAGTTAGAAGATCTCCAGGGAGTGGAGTTTTCACAAAAGCCCCAAAAACCGGGTCAACCTGTTAAGGTGTATTATGATCCCTTTGGAAGATTGCACATTTCTTTTGATGAGGTCTTGTTGTTTTCTCCGGGACAAGGTAATTTATCTGACAAAGCTAAGCTCTTCTTGCAGAGGATCTTAGCATTGTATTTTGATACCCCATATGGTATAACAATAGCAGGATACTGTGGGGGACAGGGCGAAAAGGGTTGGTTAGTAGCTTATAAAGCAGCATTGAATGTGATGGATTATCTTCATCAACAGGGGGTTCCCTACGTCCATTTATATCCCGAGGGGCATAGAGATGATAGTTTATCAGGTCGGATAAAGGTAGAGATAGTGCTACGGGCAAAAGAGATATTGGAAAGGAGTTGATCATGGCGGATGCAGAGGTAAAAGATGCGGCTCAAGTAGGGAAGAAGGGCTTAAATCCTATCCTCTTAGTGCTAATAGCCGTTGTGGTGCTTGTGATTGCAGGTGGAGGATTTTTCTTTTTAGTAATGACCAAGCAAAATAGTGCAGATGCAAAGCAGGAAGAAAAGACAAAAAAAGAAGAGGAAAAGCCAGGTATATTTTACCAGTTCGAAGATCCGTTTATAGTAAATTTAGCAGAAGCTAATGCAGAGAGATACTTGAAGGTAAACCCTGTGTTTGAAGTAGATAATCAAGAGGTAGTGGATGAAATAAATCAGAAACTCCCTGAGGTAAAAGACATCCTGATTACCATTTTTTCGAGTAAGACCCTCGATGATGTGATGCCATTAGCTGGAAAGGATAGAATAAAACAAGAGATTATGGATAAGGTCAATGAGATACTAACTAAAGGTAAAATTAAAGGGGTATACTTTTCTGACTTCGTTATTCAGTGAGGTAACCTTGATTTCCAAGGAAGTTAGAACATACGATTTCCATAAACCAGAGAAGGTCTCGAAAGACCAACTTCGTAATCTCCAAATACTTCATGAGAATTTTGCCAGATTTACTACAGTGGAATGGTCTGCAATGTTAAGGACTGTAGTGCAGGTGAGGTTAAACTCTGTATCCCAGATGTTATTTAACGAAGTAATAAGTGAATGGAATGTCCCCTCTTGTATAGGGGTGATAGACATCCCGCCATTAGATGGGAATGTAGTGGTCTATGTTTCACCTGAATTTATGTTTGCATTGATCGATAGGTTGTTAGGAGGTCAAGGTCGTGTTCCGCCAAAAATAAGAGAATTTAGTGAATTGGAAATGGTTTTGTTACGAAGGTTGTTTAAGGTGATCCTTGGAGGAATTAGTGAGACGTGGCATTCTATAATTGCTTTGACTCCATCCCTTGAAAGTATAGAAACCAATCCCCAGTTTATTCAGGATTTTTCTCCCAATGATCCAATTTTGCATTGTAGTTATATTACTCAGTTTGGTGAAGTAAATGGCAGGATTGATTTGGTGATGTCGTTTATTTCCTTAGAAGAAGTGTTACCAAAGCTGAGTGTTCAACACATGCTGAAGGCAGATGTCGAAGCGGTGACAAGGTTAGGGGTGGATAGGATTTCAGGGGTCCGCTTGCCTCTTATAGCTAAATTCCCAGTTCTAACTCTCTCCCTTTCTCAGGTTAGGGCCTTAAAGGTGGGTGATTTGATAGATACAAGGTGTCCAGTTGAAGATAAATTGGATCTTTGGGTGAACAACAAGATTATCTTTCGAGGGAAGTTAGGCAAGAAAAATAAGAAACGAGCAATAAAGATAGAGAGTATAGTAAGTTTATAGGAGGTTTAATTATGGGTGAGGATAAAAAAAGTCCTGAAGTAAAGGAAGCAAATCTTAATGAGTTATCAGGTGATGTGATTACTCCAATTAAGAATATAGATTTATTAATGGATGTTGCTTTGGATGTAGTAATTGAGTTGGGTCGGACAGTTATGCCCCTTAAAGATATCTTGAACCTTGGCCCGGGCTCAGTGATTGAATTAGATAAGTTAGCGGGAGACCCTGTGGACATCTTGGTAAATAACAAACTGGTAGCTCGAGGGGAAGTGGTGGTGATTGAAGAAAACTTTGGTGTGCGTATAACCGAGATAGTAGATGTTAAGTCCTTAGGGGAGAAAGCAGGGCAGTAATGGTGGGTGCGGTAAATGCTTTAAATCAGGTTAGTGCTAATTGGTTATATACACCAAATAACGTTGGCTCGGATTTAGGTGGAAGTAGTTGGTCAGTGTTATGGGCTACGATTTTAGTGTTAGCCCTGATAATTATAGGGATTGGGCTATTTCGCTGGATTGTAAATAAGTCAGGAATAGAAAGTGGAGCAAGTATAAGGGTCCTGCATCGTTTTTATGTATCACCTAAGGTGTTGCTTTTGATAGTTGAAGTGGAAGGCAAAAGATTGTTGTTAGGGGTAGGAGATAGTGGTGTAACACTCATATGTGATTTGGGGAAAAATAATAAGTTTCACCAAGTAATGCAGGAAATTCACAAGGAAAAAAGCGAACAAGAAGACCTTGTAAAGGAGTTAGAGACCCAAGTTGAGGAATTAAAATCTGCAATAAGGAAGCGTATAAATGGGTAGATCTACTCGTTTTTTCTTTTGTTTGCTGGTTTTGCTGGGAGTTTTGTTTTTCCTCCCAGCAGTAGGGGAATGTGCTCAAAATTGGTGGATACCAAAGTTTTCTTTTATACAACCTGCTCAAAATCAACAGGAAGTGAGTTTTACGATTCAGTTGTTCCTTTTATTGACCATCCTTTCATTAGCACCATCTATCGTTTTAATGATGACCTCGTTTACACGGATAATTGTAGTTTTTGCCTTTTTACGCCATGCCTTAGGGACTCAGCAGCTCCCCCCTACTCAGGTCTTTGTAGGATTGGCTTTGTTTATGACGGCCATGATAATGGCTCCAGTCTTTCGCGAAGCTAATAGAGTGGGGATTCAGCCTTATTTAAAAGGTGAGATTTCTATCTATGAGGCATCCTCTCGAATTGCCAAACCATTCAAGAAGTTTATGTTGAAACAGACTCGGAATAAAGATTTGGCCTTGTTTTTCCAGATATCTAAGACTCCTGTGCCTCCTCGTCGAGAAGAAACACCAATGATGGTTCTTATCCCTGCTTTTGTTCTAAGTGAGTTAAAAACAGCCTTTGTTATTGGATTCATATTATACGTTCCATTCTTGGTAATAGATATGGTAGTTGCGAGTGTACTGATGGCAATGGGAATGATGATGTTGCCACCAATAATGATATCCCTTCCATTTAAGTTACTGTTATTTGTGTTAGTAGATGGGTGGGACCTTTTAGTGGGTTCTTTAGCCAACAGTTTTTGAGAATGAAGAATGGAATTACGTTGGTTGAACTCTTGATAGCAGTGAGTATTTTTGCATTCGTTATTGCCAGTTCCTATTTGCTCCTTCGCCAGTTTAGTCGAACATTTTCACGTGGTATAATCCAATCTGAAATGCGTGAGAAGGTAAGGGAGTTAGTTTCGACCTTTTCTCGAGATATAAGCAGTATGTATCTTCGATGCGAAGGTAATTCTAAGAATTTTGCTTTCTTTTCTTTGCGGCGTCGCGGAGAGGATTTTAAGGTAAGCGAGATACGGTATAGGCAGGAAGGAGATAAACTCTATCGTGAAGTTCAGTGGGATAGTGATAGAGATTTGTCTGAACAGACCGAGAGAGAAGTTTTTATCGATGATTTGAAAGAGGCTAACTTTTCTTTTTACAACGGAAAATGGCAAAATCATTGTTCTGTTAGTCAGCTCCCAGAACGGGTAAGATTAGAAATAAGATGGAAAGGATATTCAAAAAAGTATGAGTTGGAATGTGAGGTGATGGCAAGGTGAATGGATTCAGTCTGCTTGAAGTTTTGATTGCAAGCCTTATAATGGTTATCGGAATTATTGGATTGATTCCTGCCTTTAATGCTGGTATGAAAAGTGCTTCTCGAGCAAAGATGTGGACCGAAGTGGCAGTTTTGGGACAAAAAAAGATAGAGGAGATAAAGGCAGGGATTCAAAAAGAGGGCCATGGTAAGGAGGGTCCTTACAGTTGGGAGGTAACCGAGGAGGATTATTCTGTTTCGGGACTCCCAAAAGGAGTTTTAAGACGGTATAATGTAGTCGTTCGCTGGCAAGATGGAACACGTATTAGAGAAGAACAATTTGTTTACATAAAACGGGTTTCGGAATAATGGAAAAATATATTTGTATCCATGGCCATTTTTATCAGCCTCCAAGGGAGAATCCGTGGTTGGATATAATTGAACGCCAAGAAAGCGCTTATCCCTACCATGACTGGAATGAGAGGATAGATGCTGAGTGTTATACCCCTAATACTGCTGCGAGGATATTAGATGGAGAGCAGTTTATTGTTGATGTGGTAAACAATTATGAATATATAAGCTTTAATTTCGGGCCTACTTTAATGCGATGGCTTGAAAAGAATTCCCCAGCTACTTATCGTAAGATAATAGAAGCCGATACTGCCAGTATACATCGGAATAACGGGCATGGGAATGCAATTGCTCAGGTCTACAACCATATCATTATGCCTTTGGCGACTCGTAAGGATAAGGAAATTCAGGTGAAATGGGCCATAGAAGATTTCAGGTATCACTTTCATCGCGACCCAGAAGGGATGTGGTTGGCAGAAACAGCAGTGGACATGGAGACCTTAGAAGTTTTAGCGGATTATGGAATTAAGTTTACCATTCTATCTCCATATCAAGCCAAACGGTGGAGAAGATTAGGTGATAAAAAATGGAAAGAGGTGCATGGAGGGATTGATGGACGATATCCTTATCTTTGTCGATTGCCAGGGGGGAAGTCTATAGTTTTGTTTTTCTATGATGGACCCGTTGCCCAAGATTTAGCATTTGGTGGCCTATTGAATAACGGAGAGGCTTTGTATCAACGTTTAGTCGCTATTGCTAATGCACCGGTTTTAGAAGGAATGGAGGCTGTCTTGGTAAACGTGGCCACAGATGGCGAGACCTATGGACATCATCACAAGTTTGGCGAGATGGGACTTGCTTATGCATTACAGCGAGCGATGAATTCTCAAGAGCTTAAAATTACAAATTATGGGGCATTTTTGGAGATGTTTCCACCGCAGTTAGAAGTAGAGATATGGGAAAATACCTCATGGAGTTGTGCTCATGGAGTAGAGCGATGGAGAAGTGATTGTGGATGTAAGATAGGAGCCGGTGATGGTAACTGGAATCAAAAGTGGCGAGCCCCATTGAGAGAGGCTATGGATTTTTTGAGAAGTAAAACCAACGAGATTCTTTCAGAACGACTTAAGAAGTATGGAGAACCAGATGTGTTATTGTCAGATTACATAGAGCTTATCCTCAGGCCACATATGCGGAAAGAGTGGTTGGAAAAGAAAATAGGTCGAGAGCTAAGCAAAAAAGAGAGGACTGAGCTATTCACTTTGTTAGAGGCAGGGAAGTATTCTCTGTTTATTTTTACCAGTTGTGCTTGGTTTTTTGACGAAATATCTGGTATAGAACCAGTCCAGATCTTGAGTTACGCAGCCAGATGCATTGAATTATTAGAATCGTTGGGTTACAAAGGAATAGAAGAAGAATATCTTGCAATTCTTTCTAAGGCGAAAAGTAATATCCCAGAATTTCAAGACGGTGCTTGGATATATCGAAATTTTGCTAAGGCAAAAAGAAAAGGAATAAGAGAGATAGCAGCTCATTTTGCTA
>Ga0256842_1001249_pt1 | contig 20894 bp, 21 predicted proteins | sample 4559240metaG_FD_185973 | JGI IMG/M metagenome (GOLD analysis project Ga0256842, IMG submission 185973) | Hydrothermal vent microbial communities from Guaymas Basin, Mexico - 4559-240 | ecosystem: Environmental > Aquatic > Marine > Hydrothermal vents | place: Mexico: Guaymas Basin | collected... | reverse complement strand
TCTGTGTATGTTGCAATTATAGGTCAAACATCCTATGCTAAAAATTATGGTGTTTGCTTTAAAAACAGTTTCTTTACTTTATATCTTTTTTATTTTACCATTGTTCTTACCCTAAGTGTGTTTTTACTTTTTAGGTAAAGGGTAATTTTTTTAAAATCACTCTATTTTAACACACTTACAGGGATTTTTTTAGAGCAATCACGAAGATGGGGGCTTTTATCCCCCTTGAAAAAAAGTGGATTTTCTGGTAAAGTTTCTTATAAATATTGTGGAGGTTTTTTATGACAAAATTTGAAAAAATTAAGGAAATTTTGCTGGTAGAGAATGAAGAATTTAGAAAAATAGCCTTTAAGCACAGAGAACTTGATGAAGAGATAGAAAAACTTTCAAAGAAAAAATATTTAACCCCGGAAGAACAACTAAAGGAAGCAGAACTTAAAAAGCAGAAATTAGCCTTAAAGGATAAACTACTTTACTTTATTGAAGAATATAAGAAAAACCATCCCGAACTTTAATTTTTATGAGGAATAAATGATTGTAAAAGATTCATATCCCTTTGTGGCTCTTTTTTTTACAGGCATTTTAATTTCAATGGTCTTTCACATCACCATTTTAGTGGTTATATTTTTAATACTACTTCTATTTGTTCTTTTCTTCTTTAGAGACCCTGAAAGGGAAATACCTTCAGGTGACAATGTAGTATCTCCAGCCGATGGAAAAGTAATAAAAGTTAAAGATATAGAAAAGGGACCCTACAAAAAATATGTAGCAATATTTATGACAGTTTTCAACGTCCATATTAACAGATCTCCCATTAAAGGAAAAATCGTTGATTACAAGTATTTTGAAGGTAAATTCAAACCAGCCTTTGATGAAACTGCCTCAATTGAAAATGAGCACAATTTTATAACAGTTGAGGGAGAAAAGATAAGAATCATGTTCAGTCAGATTGCTGGAATAATTGCAAGAAGGATAGTTTTCTATAAAAAAGTTGGAGATTCACTAAAGAAGGGAGAAAGAATAGGACTGATAAAATTTGGATCAAGGGTTGACATCTATCTTCCTGAAAATGTAGAAATTTTAGTAAAAGAAGGTGACTGGGTAAAGGGTGGAAGTTCCATAATAGGAGAAATTCTGGAAGAATAATTAGGAGTTTTAAATGCCAGAAAAAAACATACTTAAAAAAGCAAAATCTATACCTAAAAGAGGGGTATTTATCATTCCTTCCATGTTTACCACAGGGAATATATTCTGTGGTTACTATGCTACCATTTCAGCCATAACGGGGGATTTTGATTTAAGCGCAAAGGCAATAGGGGTTGCAATTTTACTGGATGGGCTTGATGGAAGGATTGCAAGGTTAACAAATACAACAAGTGAATTTGGCATACAACTTGATTCCCTGGCAGATGCTATATCCTTTGGAGTTGCTCCTGCAATACTAATCTGGAGTTGGGCACTTAAGACCAATCATGTTCTTGGATGGCTTGCATCTTTCATGTTTTTAACCTGTGGAATAATGAGGCTTGCAAGGTTTAACGTACAGGGAACTACCCTTAAACACTTTGTGGGTCTTCCCATTCCGGCTGGAGCAGGTGTCATTGCGGCATCAATTCACTTTTTTGCAAAATATAAAATTTCCTTTTTGAGCAATCACTATTTCCCTACACTTGCAGCAATTTTTACAATATGTGTTTCACTCCTTATGATTTCTACACTGAGATATCCAAGTTTCAAATCGGTATTTCTAATTAAGGGAAGTTCCTATATGACAATTCTCTTTATATCTTTACTCCTTGCTGGAATCTGGTTTTACTCAAATGAAATTTTGATGATAATAGGTTGGGTCTATCTCTTTTCAGGACCCTTTCTTTCACTCAAAAGAGGTATTTTAAAAAAATGATGAAAAAAATTTTACTCTTTCTTCTTTCCTTTTTTCTTCTTTCATGTTCCCTATCTGTAAATCCCCATAAAAAGAGTGAAATAAAATACTTTAAAAATAATTTTAAATCCCACAAGTTCTCAAATGAGTATTTTACTTTGAAGGTAAAATTTATATTCAACCTCATGGATAATTTTGAAATATTTGATGCAGATATGAGAAGTATGAACATTTTGCCAATATTTGTGGAAATTGAAAAAGAAGACAAAAATTTAAAATTTAACTTTGAAAAGTGGGAACTAAAAGATGGAAAAGGGAGAAAATATAAAATCATAAAATTAAAAGAAGTATGGAAGAGGGTAAGAAAATTTTACAAAATAAGATTTTACAATAGACACATGACTGAAACTTTTAACGAGAAAATGAAAAATCTTCTGATCGAAAATAGTAATTTTAAAATCCTGAAGGGTTTCTTACTCTTTAATGTCCCGTCAAAATGCACCCCAAAAGACTTTTCCCGTTTCAGTATTAAAATTGAGGGGAAGTTAAAAGACAGAAAAAGAAAATGGGAAGTATCCAAAAAGAGATAGAATTAGTCTTAAAAATTTTAAAAAAATATTATAAAAATGAAAACCTAATTATTTTCTTTTTCTTCAAATATTTAAGCACCACACTACTTAAAACCATAATAAGTGGAATTTCCATATTAATCACAATATTTATTCTGTCATCTAAAATACCCTTTTATCAAATATTTCAAAACTTCAAAAATTTCGGAGGCCTACCGCCTTCATCTTTAAATGATGTAGTAAAAAGTATGACATTGTTTTCAACTATAACAACTTTTCTCACAATGCTTATTCAATCTATTTTAAACTCCTTTTTTGAACCTGCATTTGTCTCACCTTTTACAAGGAGAAACTATACATTCTCATTTAAAAATATCTTTGATGAATGTAAAAGATTTTTTAAAGCCTTTCTAAAACTGAATCTAATTTTTTTTCTTTTTGAACTCATTTTACTGCTTCCAACATATGCAATGGGATTTGAGTATTTCCTATCCATTTCTCCTCCAATTTTAATCGTGCTTATAACTTTTACTTTTATAATCTTTTTTTTCATAATGTTTTATATAGACCTTTTAAAAATCTCAAACACATATGGAGTTGAAAATGAACTTGTGAAAATCTATTTAAAAGAAAATTTAAGAGAAATAGGAAATATCATGCTCATTCTTTCAATCCCTCATTTTATAATTTTATCAATTGCTATTTTCTCAATTCTTTTAATTTTATCCAGAATCTTTTTTGCTATAGGATTTGCAATTCTAATTGGTATTGCACTAATTTTTGACATTTTAACCAATTTCCTTTTTACAATATACTTTTCAGTGTATACTTATTCCTTTGGAAATTTTTTAAAAAGAAAGGAGATGGAAATTGACAACTAAAATAAAATTCTTAGGAGCAGCAAAAACAGTTACAGGCTCAAAACATCTACTTACCCACAGAGGTAAGGAGGTATTGATAGATTGTGGCATGTTTCAGGGAGTAAAAAAGTGGAGACTTGTAAACTGGGAACCCTTTCCAGAAGATATAAATCTGATAACTGATATAGTAATTACCCACGCCCACATTGATCATACTGGATATTTACCAAGACTTTATAAATATGGTTTTGAAGGAAATATTTACTCTACACCTACAACAAAGGATCTATCAAATATAATGCTTGTGGATTCAGCCCACATCCAGGAAGAAGATGCAAAATTTGCAAATAAAAAGAAATTCTCAAAACACTCCCCTGCCCTTCCACTATACACAATAGATGATGCCCTTGGCGTTCTTGAAATGTATCAACCTGTGGAATATGGAATAGAAAAGGAAATCAACAATAATATAAAATTTAAATATTTTGATGCGGGACATATAATCGGATCAGCCTTTGCCAAGTTTACCTTAAAAAGAGAAAATGGAGAAAAATTAAAAATTTTATTCTCAGGAGATCTGGGAAGATATGGGGAACACATTTTAAAAGATCCTGAACCCGGGGATGGAGTTGACTTTTTAATATGTGAATCCACCTACGGAAATAGACTTCATAAACATGAAAATGTAGAAGAAAAGATGGCAGAGATAATTAATAGTACCTATCAAAGAGGTGGAAGGGTTATTATTCCAGCCTTTGCTGTTGGAAGGACCCAGGAGGTGCTATACCACATTGGTCAACTTCAAAAGAAAAACCTTATTCCCCTTGATATGAAGGTATACATGGATAGTCCCCTTGCCATAAAAGCCACAAGAATATCCTGCAACCACAAAGGAAATTTAAATCTTGAAGTACAGGAAAATGGTTTCGGGAAATGTCCCATTTACTGTAAAAATTTACACATTGCATCAACTGTGGATGAATCCAAAGCAATTAACTCCATAAGGGAACCAATAATCTTAATCTCAGCAAGTGGAATGTGTGAAGCAGGAAGAGTACTGCACCACCTTAAACTTGCACTGCCCAAAAAAGAAAATACTATACTTTTTGTAGGTTATCAGGCTGAAGGAACAAGGGGAAGAAGGATACTAAATGGAGAAAGAACAATTAAAATCCATGGTGAACATATACCTATTAATGCAAGAATTGAAGAAATAGATACCTTTAGCGCCCATGCAGATTACAATGAAATTTTAAAATGGCTAAGAACCTTTTCAAAACCACCTAAAATGACTTTTCTGGTTCATGGAGATCCCGATGCCATTGAATCTCTATCGCAAAAAATAGAAGAAAATCTTGGCTGGAAGACATATATACCAGATTACAAAGAAGAAATTATCCTTGATGAATTCATTTAATTCAAATATCTTCGATATCTTTAAAATTTTACTTAAACACTTTGGGCCACAATATTGGTGGCCCGCGAAAACCAAATTTGAGATAATAATAGGGGCCCTCCTTGCACAGGGGGTAAACTGGAAAAATGTGGAAAAGGCAATTTTAAATCTTGAAAGGGAAGATCTTTTAAACCCTCAAAAATTATTAAAAATAGATGATAAAAAACTTGCTCAACTCATAAAACCCTCAAGATATCCCTCCATAAAAGCAAAGAGATTGAAAAATTTAATCCTCTTTTTAAAAGAATTTGAGTTCAATTTGGAAAAAATAGAAAGGCTTGAAACCATTGAACTCAGAAAACTACTGCTGAAAGTAAATGGAATTGGTAAAGAGACAGCCGATTCAATACTTCTTTACGCTTTTAATAAAAAAATATTTGTTGTAGATGCTTATACAAAAAGAATTTTTGAGAGACATGGAGGAAAGATTAAATCCAGAAATAACTGGTATGAAGAACTCAGAATTTTCTTTGAAAAAAGAATACCTGAAAATGTAAATATCTACAATGAATTTCATGCCCTTTTTGTGCAACTTGGAAATAGTTATTGTAAAACAAAAAATCCCCTCTGTAAAAAATGCCCCATAAAAAATTTAAACTTTTTATAAAAAATTGAAACATTTTTCAATCTCAATTGTTTTAACTACCTGAAGGAAGAAAATGGTAAAAGCAAATATGGAAGATAAAAGAAAATTAAAGGATGAAAAACTGATGATGTTAATTAATTTATACGACGATAGAGAGGCTTTTGAAATAATTATGGACAGATATAAAAAGAAAATCCTTAATCTCGTTTTACGAATAACAGGTAATTTCCATGTGGCAGAAGAAATTTCTCAGGATGTCTTTGTCTCTTTATATTTAAATAGAAAAAGGTATGACATAAAGGGAAAATTTTCCTCCCTCATTTTTAAAATTGCCATAAATAAGTCCTTTAATTACTTAAAAAAGGGAAAGGAACTACCTCTTGATAGCGAAAAATTTAAATTGAGGGATAATTCTCTTACCCCATATGAACTGGCATTAAAGAATGAGAGGAAAAGGATATTTGAAGAAAACCTTCAAAAATTGTCTCCTGTGGAAAGAACGGCTCTAATACTCTACACTAAGGAGGGAAAAAGCTATAACGAGATAGCAGATCTGATGGAATGTTCCCTTCAATCTGTTAAGAACTTTATCCACAGGGGAAAATTAAAATTAATAAAATTAGTTGAGGAATCAACAAAAAAATCTTCTGGAGAAGAGAAAAATGTGTAAAGAATTTGAGGAAAAAATAATTGAAAAAAGAAAAAATGAAAAATTTGAAGATTTTCTACTTGAACATATTTCCATGTGCCCAAAATGTAGGGTGTTAAAAAGGAAAAATGAAGAGATAAATGATTTACTGGAAGAAATTACATATGTAGATACATCAAAGGATTTTAATGAAAAGGTATTTGAAAAAATAGATAGATTAGAAAATATGAATAATGAACATATAACAAATGGTGTAAAAGGCAAATTTTTATATACGATAGCCGCTTCCATTATACTTTTTTTATCAATTTTTCTGGCTGGAGTAGATGTAAACAAAACCAAAAAGGAAATGCCCTACTCCCTTTCAGACTTAAGGCATGAAAAGTTGTTGGAAGAAATTGAACAGGTAACAGAAAATAATAATTTAAGCCCTCTATCAGTATATGATGAGTGGCAGTTTAAAATGGATAACTAACACATTAAGGAGGTGTTTTATGGTTAAAAAATCGTTACTCTTAATTTTTATCTTTATCTTTTCATTTACATTTCTTGCCATTGCCCAGGGAATGGGAATGGAAGGACATGGCATGGGAATGAAGATGAAAGCCAGAGTGGGAGGAAATAACATACTCCCAACAGGAAAGTGGTGGAAAAACCCCAATATAGCCCAAAAATTAAACTTAAGTGAGGAGCAGGTAAATAAAATAGATTCCATCTTTCTCACATACATGGACAAATTGATTGACCTTAAAGCTCAACTTGAAAAGAAGGAATTACTCTTCAAAAATACAATTGTAAACGACAACTTTGACAGAGATAAGGTACTTGCACTATTTGATGACATAGCTGCACTTAAAACCAAAATAAAAAGAGAAGGTTTTCTAATGAAATTAGATATCAGGGATCAACTGACCCCAGAACAAAGAGCCCAACTTAAGACAATGAGAAAAGAACTAAAAAAGAGAATGTGGATGAAAAGACTGAAAAATAGAAGAGAAGGAAGAGGAAGAATGAGAAAGTAAAAGAGTAAGCGTGGGGGGGGATCTCCCCCCTCTATCCCCTTTCCTTCTCTTCCCTAACCCTTTTGATAATTTTTTCTAAATCTTCAAGTTCAAATGGTTTTTTAAGTACATTCCAGAAATCATAATTTTTATAATTAATCATTACATCCTCATCAGAATAGCCACTTGATACAACCGCTCTTACATTTGGATCAACTTTTTTTAGTTCCCTTATTGCATCCTTTCCACCCATTCCATTTTCAATCGTCAAATCCAGAAAGACCAGGTCATAGGGTTTTCCCTTTTTAAACTGGAATTTATACAATTCAAGGGCAGATTCTCCATCTCGTGCCACATCTACTTTACAATTTAGTTCTTCAAGCATGTCTTTAAAAACTTCTCTCACAAACCTATCATCATCCATAACAAGAACATTAATGGGCTCATTGGCCTTCACTTCAAAATCACCATCTGATTTAGAGATGACCTCTCCCCTAATGGGAATAAATATTTCAGCAGTAGTTTTCCCATTAGAAGAGTTTAGAAAGATCCTTCCACCATGATTTTTCAAGATTCTGTGAGATATGGAAAGCCCAAGACCTAAATGGCCACTTTTTGTGGAAAAATAGGGATAAAACACCCTGGGTAAAATATCATCTGGTATTCCTCCGCCCATATCTTCAACTGTCAATTTAAGATATTTTTTATTTTCCAATTCCTCAAAACTACACTCCAAAAGCACATTTTCACCATCTCCTATTGCTTCACAACTATTTACAATTACATTGTAAATAGCCTCATATATCTGAGTTATATCACAATTAAAGACCATCGTATCCGTAAGATTACAATGAATATCCACATTTACATTAAAATCCCTTTCAACATTTTCTTTTAACCTATTTAACATATCAAGGAAATCCTTCCATTTTATTTCTTTTTTGATACACCCTCCACCCTTTGCAAAAGTTATCAATCTGTTACTCATCACTTCAGCTTCTTCAATAATATCCTCAAGCCTGCTCAGAACTTTTTTACCCTTTTTATCGGCAACACATCCATTTAAAATAGAAAGAGAACCCTTAATTGAAAATAGTAGGTTATTGAAATTGTGGGCTATTCCTCCTGCAAAAAGTCCAAGAGATTCAAGTTTTCCCACTCTTTCAAGCAATTCCTTCTTTTTTATTTCTTCTGTGATGTTGTCAAGTAAAAACATTATAAGATTGTTTCCCGATTCTTCTTTAAATCCTATTATTTTTAAATTTAAATAAAGTTTTTCTCCATTCTTTACATAAACTCCACTATCCTTTAAAACTCCATCCAGATAGTTTCTATTTTTTATAATCTCTTCTATTTTCAATTTTTCAAATGAAACATCCTTCAAAATCCCCTTATAAACAATTGTTCTGCCTTCATATTTTACATCTGAAACATTAAAAAACTCCTTCGCACTTTCGTTGATATAAACAACCTTTCCATATTCATCCGTTATAATTATCAGGTTTTTAATATTTTCAAAAACCTTCTCTAAAAATCTTTTTCTGGATTCAATCTTGTCCTTTTCAAGTCTTTCCTTTGTTATATCAAAAGCAATACCTAAAAGATAAGATATATCTCCCTCTTCATTTCTATTTGGGATTATGGTCTCATAAATCCACTTAACATCTCCCCTTTTGGTTATAATCCTATATCTCCCTTCTACCATATCCTCAAAATAAAGTTTTTTTATTCCCTCTTTAAAAATAGGAACATCTTCACTAAAAATTAAACTATCCCCTCTACTCAGGAATTCTCTCCTACCATACCCCGTTACTCCCTTTACGTTACCCACACAAAATAGGTAATCAACCTTTTCCTTTTCATTTATTACACCGCTCCAACAATATCCATTTATTTTTTTTAAAATATTCCTGGTAATCTCCTCATATATTTTAAGGGTTGTCTCAATGGTATCAAAAATATTCTTTACATCAAATATTACCACAAAGTCCCCATCTTTCCTTTTCTTTATATCCATTTGCAGGATTTTGTTTGTGGATAAATTCCACTGTATGGAATAGAGTTTCCCCTCTGGAAGATTCTCCATTGATTTTAAGAGTTGGTTATACCTTTTTTCATTGGACAGATTTAAAATGAATTCCTTAAAGGAATCATATTCCCTACCAAAAAAACTCTCAAAAAATTTTTTACCTCTTTTATTTACAAAGGAGATTTTGTTGTTTTCCACAAATATAACAACTTTATTGAATTCATCAATGAGATCAAAGGATTCCTCCTTTATTTTGCTTAAATAAATATAACTCCTCAAGAGATTGAAGAAGTAAAGAGTTATAAAAAAAGAAATTAAAGTGAGACTTAGAAAAACCAATAAAACCTCGACATCTTTCATCTGCCTGAAAAAAATAAGAAAAATAGTGAAGGCAAATGAAAAAACAGTTACAAAAAAGAAAATTGAAAAATAAAGAAAAATATTGATATTTTTTTTAAACATCACATTTAAAAAATTTCAACCACGACTCTTCATTTTCATATTAACATAAATGAAAAAAGAAAAAAATTAAAAAAGAGATATATCTATAATTTTGTGTCTAAGGGATTATAATGGAGAAAATATTTATCCGCCAATTTCCTCTTCAAATTTCACAACAAAAATTGTAGAAAAGGGAAAAGGTGTCAGGCAAAATCGAAATTAAAGGTATCATGAAATTACCCACACACAATCCCCACCGTGGGTTTATAGGAAAGAAAGAGAAAAATTGAAAATTCAGGAAATTAGGCAATTCAGAATTTAGAGTAATTATTTAGTGTCAGGCAAGAAATTTAAGAAAAGTTTAAGGGCTTTTATGGCTGATAAGTAAGAGAAAAAAACCTGAAACTGGAAATCACTTAATTTTTTTTGCAAAAACCAACGATTAAAGAACGATTAAAGAAAATCTCTTTTTTCATCCTATAAATCTTCAGGGGGGTTTTGGGAACCATAAATGGGGACAGACCCAATTAAAAGAATATTTTCTCTTATTTCTTTCTTAAAAATACTCTTATTCAAAAATTAATCGCGGATTCTGGGAAGACCTCTTCCATTTTTTGTTCTTCACATTACCTCTTTTTTTTAATATAATTTCAACTTCTTATTTTTTTGAGGAGATTAGTTTATATGAATGTTTATGATGTTTTGAAGGAAAGAGGATTTATCTATCAGTGTACCGATGAGGAAAATTTGAGGAAGATTCTTGGAGAGGAAAAAATTTCCTGTTATATAGGTTTTGATCCCACGGCAGATAGTTTACATGTTGGAAGTCTTGTGCCCATAATGTCCCTTGTACATATGCAGAGAGCAGGTCATAAAGTTATAGTTGTTGTGGGAGGTGGAACTGCAAAGGTTGGGGATCCAAGTGGTAAAACGGAAATGAGAAAGATGTTGTCTCCAGAAAAAATTAAGGAAAATGCTGAAGGGCTAAAAAGACAACTTTCAAGATATATATCTTTTGAAGATGATAAAGCTATAATGGTTGACAATGCCACATGGCTTGATGATTTAAATTACATAAGTTTTTTAAGAGAAATAGGTAGACATTTTAGTGTCAATAGAATGTTAACTGCAGAGAGTTATAAAATAAGGCTTGAGAAGGGACTTTCTTTTCTTGAATTTAACTATATGATTTTGCAGGCATATGACTTTTATGTTCTTGCAAGGGATTACAATTGTATTTTACAGATGGGGGGACAGGATCAGTGGGGAAATATTGTTGCGGGAATTGACTTAATCAGAAGGATGTTGCAGAGAGAAGCCTATGGACTTACCTTTCCACTTATAACAAATGCAAGTGGGGAAAAGTTTGGAAAAACTGTCGCTGGTGCCGTGTGGCTCGATGAAAAGAAGACTTCACCTTTTGATTTCTATCAGTTCTGGAGAAATGTTGAAGATGCTGATGTTAAAAGGTTTCTGGGGCTTTTTACCTTGCTTCCCATGGAAGAAGTAAAGTATTTAGGAACTCTTCAACCACCACTCATAAATAGGGCTAAGGAAATCCTGGCATATGAAGTTACAAAGTTAACCCATGGAAGGGAAAAGGCACGTAAGGCCTATTTAAGTGCCATATCCCAATTTGGTATGTCAGATCCTGAGGGTAAAATTAAAACCTCCTCTGATATAGTTGAAATTAAAGAAGAAAGCGAAGATATAATCCCATCTGTAGATATCAAAAGAGAGGAACTCAATTTGCCCATATCTTCACTTCTTGTTGAAAAAAAGGTTCTTTCTTCAAAGGGGGAAGTTAAGAGGTTAATTTCTCAGAATGGAATTTCAATAAATGGGGAAAAGGTAAGTAGTTTTAAGTCAACTTTAGATGAGGGTGCCTTTAAAAATGGAGAGGCGATACTTAAGATAGGCAAGAAGAGAATTTACAAATTGAAATTAATCTAAATTTTTAAGAGGTGATAAGATGAAAAGGTTTATTTTTATTACTTTTGTTTTTTCCATGTTTTTTACACTTATATTTTCCCAATCAGATGTTGCAAAATATGAAAAATATAAACTTTTAAAAAGAGAAATAAAGGAAGTAAAAGAGAGAAATGCCATTGAGAGAAAATTCCCATTTATGAAGGTTAAGAAGTTTAAATTGCCTGATAAAAAGGTATTGACCCTTGATTTTTCAAAAATTGAGCATCCCAGTAAAGTTGAAGAGTTTAAATCGGTATTTCACTTTCCTCCCATTAGACAGTGGTGGGCAGGCACCTGCTGGTGTTATTCAACCATTTCATTTCTTGAATCGGAAATTTACAGACTTCATCATAAGAAAATAAAACTTTCAGAACAGTACATTGTCTATTATGAATATGTTGAAAAGTGCAGAAGATTTTTTGAGAGAAAAGGGGATTCCTATGTGGATCAGGGATCTGAATCCAATGCTGTCATTAATAGGATGAAAAAATATGGACTTGTTAGGGAAAGTGATTATACTGGACTTGTCCCACCTTTTAAAGTAATAGATCACACTCCAATGTTTAAAGAATTAAAAAGTTATCTGGAATATGTTAAGAAAAACAACTTCTGGGATGTGGATAGAAATATTGAATATGTAAAGTCAATTTTAAACAAATATATGGGGAAACCTCCATCAGAAATAGTGGTGGATGGAAAGAAAATGACTCCACTTGAGTTTATGAAAAATGTTGCAGGTCTAAATCCAGATGACTATGTGGATTTTGTGTCCACTTTAAAGGAGCCATTTTACAAACAGATTGAGTTTAAGGTGCCAGACAACTGGTGGCACGATAAGAGTTATTACAATATACCCCTTTCAGATTTTTATTCAGCCATCTTAAATTCCATAAAAAATGGTTATTCCGTTGCAATAGGTGGAGATGTGTCTGAACCGGGGTATAATGGCTTTTTAGATATTGCAATAGTGCCAGACTTTGATATTCCATATCAATATATTAATCAGAGTTCAAGGGAGTTCAGGATTTACAACAAGACAACCACAGATGATCACGGGGTTCACCTTGTGGGATATACCCACTATAAAGGACATGATTGGTTCTTGATAAAAGACTCTTCAAGAACTGGCCAGAGGGGAATACCAGGCTATCTCTTTTATAGGGATGACTATGTAAAACTTAAAATGCTTTCCTTTATGGTTCACAAGGATGCAGTAAAATCACTACTTGAAAAAATTAAAAAGGAAAATAGCAAAAATAAATGATAAGGAAATTTCTAATTTTTCTATCAATTGTTGTGTTTTTTACATTTTCCTCTTCCCTGATTTTTGGGGAAGGGGAAAATGTTTTAGTGCTTGATGCCGGACATGGGGGGAGTGATACAGGTATTGTAAAAAATAACTTTGTTGAGAAAAACATTGATTTGAGAATAGTTAAAATAATCGGGAAAAAGTTGAAGGATAAGGTTAAAGTTGTTTACACAAGAACAGGTGATGTGGATGTATCACTTGAAAATAGGGTGATTACTGCAAACAATTCCATGGGAAATTTATTTATATCCATTCACTGTGGAGCCTATTTGAGTGCTGAAAACTTTGGGCTGATATATATTTTGAATGGAAATGACATCCAGAACACATCTTATGGTTTACTTGAGCAAAAAATTGGAGATAAAACTGTGAAGTTTTTTCCATTCAATATAGCGGGTTATTACTTTTTGCCAAAAAGCAGGGAGTTTGGAACATCTCTTTTGAAATCTTTAAATAATTTTTATGGAAAGAACTTTCTGGAAAATCCCATTCAATTGAAATTGAGAATCCTTGAAAATATCGCAATGCCCGGAATAGTGATAGAGGTAGGAAATTTAAATTCGAAAAATTTTTCTGATACAGATGATTGGTATAATACCATTTCATCTATAATATGCGATAAAATAATAGAATTTTTTAATATAAGTGATAAAAACAATGAATAGAAGGAAAAAGAATATAATCATACTTTTATCAATAGTTTTTGGTATTCTTTTATTATTGGTCTTAATATTAAGAGAGAAGGAAGAGTATAAGAAAATATCCCATGAAGAGAAAAATATTTCTTTATTAATTGAGAATAAGAAGAATTTAAGTGGAAAGAATATTAAGAAAACTATGGTAAAACTCTATTATAAAAATGTTTTTTTTAAAGGTGGTCCCTTGAAGGTTATAACTCCAGAGGTAAGGGAAGTAGAAGGAAGTGAAAATTTCAGGGAATTTGCACATATTCTTTTTAATGAGTTGAAAAGTAAACCTAAGGGTAGGGGATTAAGAGAAGTTATACCTGAAAATGCTATTTTAAAGCAAATTTTTAAGAAAAATTCCACACTCTTTCTCGATTTCTCACCAGAAATAATACCCCAGAAAGGTACTGATATTTTAGGAGAAGTGGCAATAGTTTACTCAATAGTAAACACCTTTTCAGAGAATTTTATTGATGTTAAGGGAATAAAAATTTTAATTGATGGAAGAGAAAAAAAGACATTTTCAGGACATCTCGATATTTCTGGAACTTTAAAGTTTAACTCCGATTGTGTTGCAGGTAGTGGAACTGGAAAGGTGATAGAGGAGGAGAATTTAAATTGAAGAAAAACTTACCCATTGGCATTTTTGATTCTGGAATAGGTGGACTTACGGTTTATAAGGTTTTAAAGGAGACATTTCCATATGAAAAATTTATATATCTTGGAGATACTGCGAGGGTACCTTACGGAATTAAATCCCATGAGACCATAATTCAATATTCTGTGCAAAATGGGAATTTTCTCCTGAAAAAGGGAGTAAAAATGTTGGTTGTAGCATGTAATACATCCTCTGCCCATGCCATTTCACATCTTGCAGATGAGTTTCCAGTTCCCGTTATAGGTGTGATAAAATCTGGAGTTAAAATGGCCTGTAAAATAACAAAAAATAAACGCATTGGTGTGATTGGCACTCCTTCTACAATTGATAGTAAAGCATATCAGAGAGGAATTAAAGAAATTTTACCAGATGCCAATGTTTTTTCAAAGGCATGTCCACTTTTTGTTCCCCTTGTTGAAGAGGGCTGGATACACCATAAAATTACAAGGGAAGTGGCTGAAATTTATTTAAGTGATCTAAAGAAAAAAAACATTGATACCCTGATACTTGGATGTACCCACTATCCCCTTTTAAAAGATGTAATAGGTGAAATAATGGGGAACGATGTAAAACTTGTAAGTTCCGGTGAATCCATAAGAGAAGATTTAATAAACCTTATGGAATTACTTGATTTGAAAAGTGAAGACAAAGAAATAAAAGAAGATTTATTTTATGTTACCGATTCTGTGGATAGATTCAAAAGTGTTGGAGAAATTTTCTTAAATGGAAAGATAAAAAATATTTATCACATAGATTTAAAGGTTACATTTGAATTTAAAGAGGAGTAGGATATGAGAATTGATGGTAGAAATAATTATTCCTTAAGGCCCATAAAAATAGAACTTGACTATTCCAAATATGCTGAAGGTTCTGTTATGATTTCCTTTGGAGATACAAAGGTTTTATGCACTGCTTCAGTTGAAGAAAAGGTTCCTCCCTTTTTGAAAAACAGTGGTACAGGGTGGATAACCGCTGAATATTCCATGCTTCCCAGGGCTACTGAAACGAGAAACATAAGGGAAAGTTCTAAGGGCAAACTTTCAGGTAGAACACAGGAGATTCAGAGAATCATTGGAAGGGCTATAAGGGCTGTAGTTGACTTGAAAATTCTTGGAGAAAAGACAATTTTTATAGATTGTGATGTGGTGCAGGCAGATGGTGGCACGAGAACAACATCAATAAATGGTGCTTTCATGGCCACACTGCTTGCGGTAGATAAACTTCTTAAAAATGGGACACTTGGCAAATCTCCCATTAAAAATTTTCTTGCCGCTATAAGTGTTGGTGTGGTTAATGGGGAGGTGATGCTTGACTTAAATTACCACGAAGATTCAAATGCCTGGGTTGATATGAATGTTGTGGCTACTGAAGATGGAAAATTTATTGAACTTCAGGGAACTGCTGAAGAAGATCCTTTTCCTGAAGTTACACTTTCTGAGATGCTTGAGGTGGCAAAGATGGGAATTGGAGAGATAATAGAGGTGGAAAAGGAAGTTTTAAAGAATAGAATAGATCTTGATAAGATTATTGTAAAATGAGATTACTTGTTGCGACAAAAAATAGGGGTAAATTCTTAGAAGTTAAGGAATACCTTGAGAGATTCTTTGAAGATATATATTTTCTCAAGGATTTTGAAAAACTTTCAAAAATTGAGGTAATTGAAGATGGTAAAACCTTTTGTGAAAATAGTTTGAAAAAGGCTATTACCTATAGCGAACTTATAGATTTTTTGGTCCTTGGGGATGATTCGGGGTTGGAAGTGGATTTTTTAGATGGATTTCCAGGGGTAAATAGTTCAAGGTGGGCGGGGGAAGAGAAATCTGATAGGGAAAAATACATGCTTTTACTTGAGAAATTAAGGGGAGTACCAGTTGAAAAAAGGGGAGCGAGATTTGTTTCCTGTATGACACTTGCAAAAAGTGGAAAGGAACTTTTTTCTGTAAAGGGAATATGTAGTGGATATATTCTTGAAAAACCTGTGGGGGAGGGGGGTTTTGGGTATGATCCCATTTTTTATGTTCCAGAACTTAAAAAGACCTTTGCCCAGTTGACCCCTGAGGAGAAAAATAAAATAAGCCACAGGGGCAGGGCACTTAAAGAAGTGGCGGAGAAATTGAAGGGGATGAGGATTTAGGAGTTAAAATTTAGTTTTTTTATTGATAATCTCCCATTTCATAGAGATGTTCTTTTAATTGAATGAAGTAGTTAATTATACCATTCATCCCAAAGGTTTCTTTAAATATATATAATGGAGAAAATTTCTGAATATCAGGAATATTTAAAGCCCGTGGAGAAATGTCTTCTATTCCACCATATTTATATTTTTCTAAAAGTAAAAATGTTATATGTTGGATATCTTTTCCATGTTTTTCTATCTCACCTATGTATTTATTTAGAACAAATTTTACTCTTTCATCTTTCGTAATTAATGGAGCATTAAATACAATTCTTGCGATTATATCAAATCCATCAACGTCATTGAGTTTATCCAATTCTCTTACAAAATCTATATCAATATTTTTCTTTTTTAAATTCTCAATAAACTCATGTCGTTTTTTGTCATCAATCCATATCTTTTTTAATTCATCCAATGTATGAACTTCTTTTTTTAAATTGTCTTCCACATATTTTTTATATTCTGCATAAGAAATGTAATTCCCATCAAGTTCAATTTGTATTTCTTCTTCAATTACTACATTTACTCCTTTAAGAATTATTTTTTTAGCCTTTTTTTTGATTGTTTTTAGTTTAAATTCCAAATCTTGTGAGTTTGGAACAACTTTTTTATTTAATGGATAATATCCATCTTTACTTATTGTTATCTTTAAGAACTCATTAGAAGGCAATTGGTATAAATGAAAATAGCCATTGGTATCACTTATAGTTGATTTACTCCATCTTCCAACTTTAATGGTAATATTTGCGTTATCAATTGGATTTTCTAAATAATAATCATATACAAAACCTGTTATTTCTTTATCAAATGGTTTTTCTGGTATTTCTTGGGTAAAAGAAGGAGGTTTTGGGATATCCCATTCATCAATTAATCTTGTAGCATTTGTAAAATCTATTATCCTAAAAAATCCCTTACCTGGAGCAATTCTTGAACCTCTTCCAATAATCTGTTTAAATAAAACTCTTGAAGAAATAGGTCTCATAAAAACAATATTTTTTAAATGAGGAATGTCTATTCCTGTAGAAAGCAAATCAACAGTGGTTGCAACCATTGGATATGGTCTTTCAGCATCTCTAAATTTAGTTAAATCATCTTTATCTTCGTAAACAATCTTTGTTGCAAAATTTTCACTTCCTTTTAATCTATTTAAGGTATCTCTTATAGATTCTGCGTGAATTGTATCAACACAAAATACAATTGTTTTTGAATATTCATCTTTTGTTTTTTTTATGAGGTCTAAAAATTTTTTGCACATAATTTCTGTTCTATCTGGTAGTGTAATCTCTCGTTCAAACTCAGAAGGCATATAAAAATCTTTTATATCTTCATCAGGATTAATTTCATCATCATAGATAATTTCTTCTGCTTGATCTATACTAACTCCGATTTTATCTAAATTTGTAGTAATTTTGTAAATCTTATATGGGACTAAATACCCATCTTCAATAGCTTGAGCCATTGAGTAAATAAAAACAGGTTCTCCAAAATAGTCATATACATCAATATTGTCCTCTCTTTTTGGAGTAGCAGTCATTCCAAGATGGTAGGCATTCTCAAAATATTCTAAAATTTCTCCCCATTCTCCATATCTTGAACGATGGCACTCATCAATTATTATTAAATCAAAAAAATTTCTTGGAATAGTTTTATAAAAATCATCACCATACAAAGTTTGATAAGTGGAAAAATAAACCTGTCTATTTTTGTTAAATTGTTTTGATTGTATTTTAAATCTTGCCTGTCCGAAAGGTTCATAAAAATCGTGAGCCTGTTCTCTTAAAAAAATTCTGTCTGTTAGAAACAAAACCCTTGAAAAATAATGACTTTTTAAAAGTTTCCACACAACTTGAAATGAGGTAAATGTTTTTCCTGTGCCAGTTGCCATTGTTAATAAAATTCTTTTTTGTCCTTTTAAAATTGCTTCTATTACTCTTCTCATTGCAACTTCCTGATAATTTCTTAATTTTTTATCAGGTGTTGTATAAAATGGATATTCAAGCGGAGATATATTTTTATCTATCAGGCCTTTCCACTCTTTATAAATTTCATAAAGTTCGTTTTTTGATAAATAGTCATTAACTTTTTCAGTTTTAGGGATTCTTCTATCGTATAAAATGATTTCTTTTCCATTTGTTGCGTAAGCAATAGGCACATCTAAAAGCTCTGCATAATCTTTAGCCTGAGTAATACCATCTTCTGCAGGCTTTTCTTCTGATTTTGCTTCGATAACGCAAACAATGACATTGTTAACTTTTAATACATAATCTGCATATTTTTTTATTGGCTTTATTTTTTCGTATTCCTCACCTTTTACATAAAATCTATCTTGTTTTATAACATATTCTCTTTCAATATTTTCTTCTGTCCACCCAGCTTTTTTTAATTTTGGCTCAATCAATTTTGCTTTAGTTTCTGCTTCATTAAGTGGCATTGTTTACCTCAAATTAAAATTATTCTGTAAGAGGAATAATTTTCTTTAACCATTGTTTTGCTTTTTGTAAATCATCTTTTTCCAAATAATATTTAACCCAGTCTGCATTATTTTTTAATGATTCAACTTTCATCTCTTTAATATGAGGTAGTTTCCACGTTGGTAGTTTATTAATAATATAAAAAAAACTATTTTCAAAGTCATTTGGGAAAAACCAATCATTATCTACTATTTTAATTATTTCTGTTTCAAGTTCGTAGGATGAATAAACTTTATCATTATTTATGTTCCAGAATTTAAATAACCTAATCAATGGTTTAATTATAAAGTTATTACTGTTATCAACTATTTTAAGTTTATTATTTAAATCTTTAGGATTTGTTTCTGTCCATTCATTTTGTATGTTTGGGATATAATATAAAGAGAAAAAGGATTTTATTGCAGGAACCAAATCAAATTTTATATGATTAAGTTCTAAAACAACTGTGGGAAAATCCTTATATATTTCAGATTTAGAATAATAATTTTTTGCAAACATCTTCAACTTATTTCTATATGTTTCTGGTAAGTACTTTCCATGATTGATATTAAAAATTATCATGATATCAATATCAGAATTTTTGTCAAATTTTCGCGGCAATATTGTGTTTCTTGTATATGAGCCGAATAGTTCTATGTTTAAAATTTGATTCCCGAAATAAGATTTCAACCTTTTTCTAATTGAGTCAACAGATGTTTTAATTTTTTCTCTTTCTGGTGAATCATAACTAATAAATAGTTGTTCTGATAAAACTTTAAGAAGATTATTGATTGTTGCCATCTTTTAAACCTTTTTTAAATTTTTTACTAATTCATTGTTAATTTCTAATATATCATTATTATCTTCATCTCTTCTTAACCAATACAACCATTCTGGGATTAAAATTAACTTCAATCTATTTTTTTCATAAATATAATCTTGAATTTGCCTACATTTAAATCTTAATTCAATGTTTGAAAATTTATTTATGCTTTTACATATATCTAATATTTGATTATCTACTATGTTATTACTTTTAATTTGCCTATGCAATTCATAAGCGTATTCAATAAGTAAAAAGTATAAAGGGAATGAAGATAAAAACAATATAGAAACAGCTTCTTTAAAACTTGGATTAAAGTGAAATGCAATAAACACTTCCGAAATAAATATAACGATAATTAGAACTATTAAGAAATTTCTATATCTTTCTTTAAGTCTTCTATCCCATACAATATTTGTTCTTTGTGCTAAAAGAATATTTAAAAATTTGTTTCCACTATCTCCTATAGGATACCAATCTTTAAGTTTTTTTAAATCTCCTTTAAATTTTTTAGCTCCTTTATTTATTTCTTCTATAGTAGGTTCTTTCAAAAAACAAAATGTGTTCTTATCTAATTTAAAAAGTTTTGTATCAAATTCTTCTTGGGTAGATGCTCCTAAAGAAATGTATTGTTTTTCCAAAATTCTAAAAATAAAGCTTATAGCAATCCATATTAAAGATAAAATTACTATAAATGACAAATCTAACCAATTAAACATATTTTTATATGATTCAAATTCATTCAATGATTTTAATTTAGCTAAAATAAATAAAATAGGAATTACCATACTTAATATTAATCTCCAATTTTGCCATCTTTTTGCTACTTTATAATAATATCTTTGAGCTTTTAACAATTTAATAAATTCTTCTTTATTTTGCTCTGGAAAAGCATAATTAATATTTTTACTCATAGTTAGGAAACTCCATTCCAAAAACTTCTTTAAGTTTATTTATTGCTTTTTTATGCTTTTGTTCTTTTTCAAATTCATAAACTTCATAAATTTTTATTTCATCATTTCTGGCTTTTTCTGAAATTTTATCTTTAGCCTCAGAATTAAGATTATTGATATTTCCTTGAATTCCTTTTGGGTCATAAACTGGGTTATAGATAGCAGATTGAAGATAATCAAAAAAAATCCATAAATTTAATAATTTATTATCTGTCAAATTTTTTTCTTCTAAAAAATTTAATACTATATTTTCAAAGAGGTAAGAACCTATAAAATTAAAATTTTTTCTTTTCCAATACTTTAATAATCTTATGAATTCAAGAGCTTTACCATCTTGCTTTTGATTTATATTTGTTACTCTTTCTTGGTCTATTCGTGGGTCTGTTTTTTTCCAA
>Ga0256842_1001248_pt1 | contig 20895 bp, 19 predicted proteins | sample 4559240metaG_FD_185973 | JGI IMG/M metagenome (GOLD analysis project Ga0256842, IMG submission 185973) | Hydrothermal vent microbial communities from Guaymas Basin, Mexico - 4559-240 | ecosystem: Environmental > Aquatic > Marine > Hydrothermal vents | place: Mexico: Guaymas Basin | collected... | reverse complement strand
CGTGAACGCTCATCCTCACGTGGATTGCAGTAACACCATAGCAGTAGTTCATAACGGTATAATAGAAAATTACGAGGAAATAAGAGCTGAGTTAACTAGGCTGGGTCATCACTTTATCTCCGACACCGATACAGAGGTAATACCTCACCTAATGGAGGAGTTCAAGAGGCAGGGTGCGGGCCCCTACGAAGCCTTTAAGGAAACCGTTTCCCGCCTCAAGGGAGCGTACGCCTTAGCAGTGATAGACGCCAGCACCCCAGACAGGATATACTTTGCCAGGAGCACATCACCCCTAGTGGTAGGATTAGGTAACGGCGCGAACTTCCTAGCCAGCGACATACCGGCCTTTCTCGAGTTCACACGTAAGGTCATAGTACTGAGGGACGGAGAGGTAGGTTACGTAACTGCTGGCGACGTAGTCATAGAACGTCACCGCAGAGTAAGAGGCGATGAAGCGTCATGGGTACCGATCGACTTAGCGGGCAGAATCAGGGTCGTTGAGTGGACTGCTGAGATGGCAATGAAGGGCGGCTACCCCCACTTCATGCTTAAGGAAATTCACGAGCAGCCAAATGCCCTAGCCTCAACCCTCGCTGGCATAGAGGATCAGGTTGCGGACGTGGTTAAGGCCCTAAGCAAGGCGGAATCCGTGGTGATCGTGGGGGCAGGAACTTCTTTCCATGCCTCATACCTAGGTTCCCTACTAATGAGTAACTTGGCTAGGAAGAGGTCCGTAGCAATAATATCGTCCGAGGCGAGATGGCACCTTAAGTCTCTAAGAGAAGGTGATGTAGTGATAGCTGTGAGTCAGTCAGGCGAGACCATAGACACGCTACTGGCAGTTAGGGAAGCCCGGAAAGCAGGGGCCCTAACGATAGCGTTATCCAACGTTGTGGACTCAGCAATACCTCGCGAGTCACACATGGCTATCTACACTAGAGCAGGGCCTGAAATAGGGGTGGCGGCAACGAAGACATTCACTACACAGGTAGTGGTACTCTCCTACCTCGCGATAAAGGTCGCTGAACATGTTGGTGTGATAAGCAATAACAAAGCCAGCGAATACGTAGCAGCATTAAGGAAGGTGCCTGAAACAGCGGCAACGATCATAGCGATGCACGAAGCTAGGGCTAGGGCCGTAGCGAGGAGAATGGCTAAGCGGACGAATGCCTTCTACCTAGGTAGGGGGTACTCGCTCCCAATAGCTATGGAGGGAGCGCTGAAACTTAAAGAAATAGCTTATGTTCATGCCGAGGCCTACCCGGCCGGTGAATCCAAGCATGGCCCGATAGCGCTGGTTGAGGAGAACTTCCCTGTGCTCTTCACAGCTGTTGGTAAGGAGGATGGGGAAATGATCAGGAGTAACATAGAGGAAATGAAGGCTAGGCTAGCATGGACCCTAGCCGTAGCTCCTGAGTCACTGAAAGAGGTGCTGAGGGCTGTTGATATCGCTTTCAGAATGCCTGACCTCCCTGAGGTGGCTGCGGTAGTTGCGTACGTCATACCCTACCAGCTAATAGCGTACTACACGGCTGTGCGTAAGGGCCACGACCCGGACAAGCCCAGAAACTTAGCGAAGACCGTGACGGTTGTTTAGGAGGTGTTAAGGGTGAGAGTCGTAGTACTGGCTGGCGGGTCGGGAAAGGGGCTAGCACCACTAACTGGCGGTAGGCCGAAAGTGCTGCTCAAGGTCTGCGGTGAGGCAGTGATCGAGAGGGTGCTCAGGAACTTAGTCAGTATCGGCGCAAAGAAAGTCACGCTAGTAACTGACAAGCCAGCAGAGTTTGAAGACATAACCGTGCGTTTTGGAAGGCTACTGGAATTCGAGGTGAGGAGGCAGAGCTCGGGAGGAATAGTTGGCGCGATGCTGGAAGCTAAAGAAGAGCTAAGTAATGGGGCACTACTCGTGTATGGCGACACCCTAGTGAGTGCTGAAGCATACGAAATGACTTATGCAGCCGCAACCGAATATGGGGTCCCCACGCTCATGGTGGTTCCCGAGGAAGACGTGAGGTTCTACGGTGCGGTCTTCGTTGACAGTCGAGGATTCATTAAGCGCTTCAAAGAAGCGCCGCGTGAGAGGATAGAGGGTGCCTACGCGTTTGGAGGTATTGCCGTTCTGAACAAGGAATTAGTGGAGCTTATAGAGCGGGACGAAAGTATAGAATCCGCAGTAAACGGTTATGTTGCATCGGGGAACGCTGTGAAGACCGCTCTATGGAGTGACTGGTGGGTTGATGTGGGTTACCCGATAAACCTCCTCGAAGCAATATACTACGTAATGATGGGTTGGGAGACTATGAAGATAGCATCGTCTGCTAAGATAGCGCCAACAGCGGTAATTGAGGGGGCAGTGGTAATCGAGGACGACGTCACAGTAGATCATTACGCCGTCATAAGGGGGCCAGCATACATAGGTCGAGGCGCCCTCATAGGGGCGCACACATTCATCAGGCCCTACACGGACGTGGAGGCAGGAGCGATAGTCAGTAGCTACAGTGAGGTTGCCTGGTCCTTAATCGGAGAAGGAGCAACCATAGGTCGGAACACGTTCCTAGGGTACAGCGTTGTGGGTGAAGGCGCGACCGTTGGGCCTGGAACACTGACTAAGCTAATTACGAAGCCTGAGGAGGTCGGTATCAAGGCGATAAAGGTCGTGAAGCGCAGGAAGGAGTGGTACAAGATAGGGTGTACCGTGCCCGCAGGCTCTAAGGTACCGGAACTTTCCGTCCTTGAGCCTGGCGAGATAGTTGGGGATTGAGAAGAAAGGAGCCCTTGACTCAGTCGAATGGAAGAAAACAAACTCATTTCCTTAGCGTATTGCAGAACTTTATTGATTCAGCCAGCCTAGCTATAACCTCATCGCTAGTCTCTACACCTAAGCTCTCTAGGAATTTCTTGATGTTTTTCTCCGTCATCTCTAATCCTTTAGCAGGCATTAACTCCCTCACAAACTCGCCTAGCTCCCAGGGAAAGAGAATCCACTTCTCTGTCTCAACAACAAGGTAATCGGGCTTTATGATTGACCTCGGCTTATAGTATAGGGCAGCCGTCCTTACTTCAGCTGCGCCTCTCAGGCGAACTTGCTCACTCACGACCTCGAGGGTTCTTCCCGAATCAACGACGTCGTCCACAATAAGTACCTTCCGTCCCCGAATCTCAATTGTTAAAGGCTGAGTTATGACGGGTCTCTCCGCCTGCTCCTCTATCCCTTTGTAGAACTTGACCTCAACAACTCCTATGTCGTTTACTCCTAGTGCGTCAGCAACGATTCTGGCAACTATGTAGCCACCGCGTAGTACACCAACAATTACGTCGGGCATGTATCCGTCTTGAAGGGACATCGAAGCAAGTTTTAACGAACCTACATGAATGTCTTCCCAAGTCGCTACCAGTAACTCCATCCTTCCCACATTCTAGGCTTACATCTGAGTTATAAACTTCTTCCTGCGTGCAGGATAACAACTTAATTTCCTGCCCTGTGAAAAATTCAGGGTGTGTATCACGAAGAGTAAGCTATCAGATATTTTGAAGGACATTAGCTCGGTTGCTGTTATTGGGGCTTCTCCAAAAGCGGGTAAGGTCGGTAACACAGTCCTTCAAAATATACTTTCCTACGGGTTCAGAGGGAAGGTATATCCGGTGAATCCCAGGTACAAGGAAGTACTTGGCCTAGGGGCCTATCCATCGCTAAAGGACTTGCCTGAACCTCCAGATATTGCCGTAATTGCGGTTCCGACAAAGGCTGTTCCGGGCGTAGTAGCGGAAGCCTCAGAAATGGGCGTTGGCCTTACAGTAATTATAACGTCGGGCTTTAAGGAAGCCGGTAACGAGGAAGCGGAAAAAGAGCTGAGAAGGATAGTGAGTTCAGCACCTCGAATGAGGATCCTCGGGCCAAACTCGGCCGGAATCACGGTCTCGAAAGTTAGACTGCATGCAAGTATTGAGGCACCACCCACACCTGGGCGCGTAGGTCTAGCAATGCAAAGTGGTGCTATGGGTGGGGTGGTGATCTCCCGTCTCAAGGAACTCTCATCAGGTATTTCCTTCTTCATGAGCCTCGGAAACATGGCTGACGTTGAAATAAGTGACGTGTTTGAATACGCGCTTGAGGACGATGCAACCGATTCACTAATAGCTTACGTGGAGTGGGTACGCGACGGTAAGGCATTCTTGGAAAAGGGCTCAAAGCTAGCGGCCGTTAAACCCCTATGCATCCTTAAGGGAGGTAGAGGTGAAAGGAGTAGTGAAGCTGTGAGATCCCATACTGGCGGGCTAGCAGGTAATTACACAATATTCAAGGAAGCGGTGCGTAAGATAGGCGCGTACCTAGCCGATGATGTATCAGACTTAGTTGAGGTTGAGGAGGCGCTAAGGCGTGTAGGGCGCCTTAACGGGTCAAGAGTGCTAATAGTGACCAACTCCGGCGGATTAGGCGTGGTGTCAGCGTCTCACATCGAGGAGCATGGCTTAGACCTACCGCCAATACCTCCGAAACTCGCTGAAGGCCTAGCCAAGCAAGCTGGGAAGTCCTTCACTGGCAAAAACCCTATTGACTTCGGCGGTGATGCGAGCGCAGAGCAGGTAGCTAAGGCACTAACATTGAATGACCTGAGCAGGCATTTTGATGTCGCGCTCTTTGTCTACGTACCAACAGCGGCTGAAGGGCCAGAAGAAATGGCTAAGGCGCTGAGAGAACACGTCAACGAGTTCTCCCTTCCCGTAATAGCGTACTTCGACGGCGAGGGAAGCCGTGAAGTCACTATGAAAATCTCAGGTTTACTCCCAGCAGTTACTTCGGCTAGGAACGCCGCTAAAGCGGTATCAGCTCTAGTGAATAGGGGTAAATACCTTAGGTTAAGGGTCACCCATAATAGTAGCTGATGAATATCCTTTAGTGGCTAGGGTGACAGGCTTGCCTGAAAGAATTAACCCCTTAAAAGCCCCCGCAGGAACTAGGTTGGCGCTTATGGGTAATGAAGCCATAGCCCGCGGAGTGGTTGAATCAGGTATCTACGTAGTTACGGGGTATCCAGGTACTCCCTCCAGCGAAGTCATCATGACGCTCCAGAGGTTCGGTAAGGACTTAGACATGTATGTTGAGTGGGCGGTCAACGAGAAGGTAGCGTTTGAGCTGGCACTAGGTGCCTCAATAGGTGGTGCAAGGTCCTTAGTCACCATGAAGGCACCGGGCGTTAACATAGCCTCCGACCCAATACTCTCCGCGGCATACTGCGGTGTTGATGGGGCCCTAGTAATGCTCGTCGCAGACGATCCTGGCCCCATAACGACGCAAACAGAGCAGGACGACCGATGGTTCTCAAAACTCGCTAAACTACCAACGATAACGCCCTCAAACCCGCAGGAAGCTAAAGACTATGTCAAGGTAGCAGCGATGCTGAGCGAGAAGCTCCAGCTACCAGTAATTCTCAGAACGACGACGCGTGTCAACCACACAGTAGGTGACGTAGTGCTAGGCGCCACGGAGCCACCTAGGAAGTTCAAGGGATTCAAGAGGGATCCACCGCGATTCGTGCGGGCCGGCATGAGGTGGAACTTGGAGCGCCACAAGTGGCTGAACAAGCAGTTAGAGAAGGTTGAGGACATCCTTAACGAGCTGGGGATAAGCATTAACGAGGCACATGGTGACGGAGATGTCTGCGTGGTCACGGAGGGAGTCACGTACAACTACGTTACTGAAGCCCTAAACCTCCTAGGTGTGAAGGAGGGTACGCGTGTCCTTAAGGTGGGGCAACTCTACCCACCACCTAAGGAATTCTTGAAGAAAGGTTTACGCGGATGCAGGAAAGTAGTGGTGGTTGAGGAACTCGACCCGTACCTAGAGGAAACCGTGAAGGCACTGCTCTATGATGAGGGTATCAACGTAGATATTCACGGCAAGCACGACTCACTACTGCCCAAGGAAGGAGAGTTAAACATACTCATGGTAGCTAAAGCGCTATCGCGCGTGATTGGTGCCCCACTTCCTAAGACCCTGCAGGTTAGTCGTGAAACCCCAGCACTACCTCCAAGACCTCCACCACTGTGTCCTGGGTGCCCTCACCGCGCGTCCTATATCGCCATACTTAAAGGCATAAGTAAGGCAGGCTTCAGGAGGGACGAGGTACCAATATTCGGAGACATAGGATGTTACGCTTTAAGCGTTGAGCCTCCCCTAAACGCCATATGGACTGAGCATAGCATGGGTGCAAGCATAAGCATGGCGGCCGGCATGAAGTTAGGCGGGAAAGACAAGCCGGTGATCGCTACGATAGGTGACTCAACGTTCTTCCACTCAGGAATACCCGCCTTACTGGAGGCGGTGCATAAGAGAGTCAATATGCTCGTCGTAATACTTGATAACACTGTGGTTGCAATGACGGGACACCAATCGACGCCGTCATGGAGTGTGACCGAGACAGGCAGGAAAGTTAAGCCTGTCCTGCTGGAGGATGTTGTCAAGGCGCTAGGTGTGGATAACTTAGCGGTAATCGATCCCTTTGACGTTGACGACATGGCTAATGTAGTGGCTCAGTACCTGAGGAAACCAGGTGTGAACGTCATAATAGCACGCGCGCCATGTGCCTTAATGAAGGTTAGGGCAGAGGGTGTTAAGACAGTCTATAGGGTTGATCCTGAGGCATGCATAGGGTGCATGGCATGCATTAGGGGTACTGGGTGCCCTGCAATGTACATTAACGAGAACGGTAAGGCAGCCATCATCGAGGAAGACTGCACGGGTTGCGGGCTCTGCGCTTACTTCTGTCCGCAAGATGCGATAAAGAAGGTGAGGCTCAAATGAGTAGAGAGATTAAGGAGGTATTCAATATCCTCATAGCTTCGGTCGGAGGACAAGGTGGACTAACGCTATCTAGAACGATAGCTATAGCTGCGGTCAACGAAGGCCACTCAGTGAGGACAGGAGAGACTTTAGGAATGTCCCAGAGATTTGGTTCCGTCACTAGCTTTGTACGCATAGGTCCACAGAATGTCGTCATGTCTCCCACCTTCTCTGAGGGAATGGGGCACGTCATGGTAGGTCTTGAACTCACTGAGAGCGTTCGCAACCTACGCTATCTAAGTGAAGATGGAAAGATCCTGGCGGCCGACATCGTGAAGCCACCTATCACAGCAAGCCTAGGCACGGCAAGAATGCTGAGTAAGGATGAATTAGTAAGTGCTCTAACTAGCGTCGACCCCGAAGCAGTGATAGTGCCTGCCAGGAAGATAGCCTACGATATCGGTAATCCGAGAGCAGTGAATATGGTTATGCTCGGCGTGTTTAACAGGATATTCGGAATCCTCAGTGATGATGCAGTGGTTAATGCTATACTAACGCTCCTGCCCGGAAGAAGAGGAGAGACCTCAGTGGAAGCGTATAAGGCGGGGATTAAGTGGGCTGAGGAAAATAAGGCGGTGTAAGGCTAGCGCAGTGCCTGCTAAAGCATACTACCCGGGCAGTAAGTACGTCCCCTTAAGCGTGTCAGGTACTGTATGCTATCTTTCATGCAAGGGATGTAATGCCGCGTACCTAAGAGGAATGGTAGACGTCAGTGACCCAGGAAAGCTGAAGCTAGTGCTCAATGAGCTATACAGGCAAGGTGTTAGGGGATATCTCCTAAGCGGCGGGTACTGTAAGGACGGGTACCTCCTGATAAGGAACGAACACCTTAAGGTTGTTAAGAACTTCCTAAAAGATCACGAAGCAGTTTTCTCCATACACTTAGGCCTAGCTCCTCATAACCTTCTTCATAGCGTTTGGTCTGCTGGCGTAGACGTTATTGATTTCGAGGTGCCTCCCAGCGATAATTACCTGAAACACGTTAAGGGGTTAGGACACCATAGCGTCAACGACTACCTTAAGTTCGCCGCATATATCCGCGATACTTACGGCAAGGACTTCATAGCCCCACACCTCGTACTGGACTCGACATATGCAACGCCTAAGGAAGAACAAAGGATGATTAAAGCGATAGCAGAGCTAGACCCTTACGTGTTCGTGGCGTTGGTTGAGATTAGGAGAACAAATAATGATGATGGGAGAGTCAGGGACGCGTTGAGGCTAGCACGTATGGGCTTCAGGGAAGTTGCGTTAGGGTGTATGAGGTCACCGAGATTCAAAGCCCTAGACGAGGTATGGTTACATGAGGGTTTAGTGGACCGCATAGCCGTACCTAAACCAGCGTTAGTTAGGAAGTATGGTTTGCGAGTGATAAGGGCGTGTTGCTCACTAAAACCTAAGTACGAGGGCTTATTCGCTTAAATTACCTTTCCTCACAAAGCCTCTTAAGTAACGCGCTCAACTCCGAGAGATCGTTAATTATTATTAGCCCGTCAAGGACTGGCGGGTCATCATTTCCCTTAAGGAACACTGGGTAACCAACATAGCGGAAGGCACTCACGTCCCATGCGCTATCCCCAACATACATAAACTCACTAAGCGGGACGCCCGTAACCCTAGATATTCTTCTTAATATATCTCCCTTACGAAGAGGATTAACTACCTCCTCCCCGCCCGGTACCAGGCAATTAGCCTCATTGAACTTCAACTTATTTGCGAACACCATGTCTATACCTAGTTCCTTCGCAACGTACTCTGCAAGCACATGTAGGCCCCCGCTAACCACAGCAGTCACGATCCCGTAGCTCCTAGCTAGTTCCACAACCCTCCTTGCTGAGTCCCTTAATGTGACCCTACTTAGGAGAGCGTTGAGGATTTCATCTCTGGTAATACATCGCCCAACAACGCGAACCATGACTTCTGTATCACGCTTCATCCACTCCGTGTACGTCATCTCTCCTCGCTCGAATCTACGCGCGTCCCCAGCTTCATCCACTATCGCTTTCGAACCAAAGTACTCGTGAAGCACGCTCCAAGAGGATTTCTCCACAATGAGTACGCCATCCATGTCGAAAGCTAAGACGCCTACTTTGTTGCAGCGTCTTCCCTGCAAGCCCTGCTTACCTCCTTAGCAAGCTTTATGGCTAGGCTATCTAAAGTTTCCCTCGAAACACCGTATAGTCCCGAGACTCTCGCCATATCTTTAAGGAACTCCCTCCATTTAACATCCACTGCCCTAGCACCTGCTAAGCTCCGCAGCATCTCCTCTAAAACCTCAGGATTCACAGCGAAGAAGTCCCCAAGCGCCTCAGCAGAATCAATAACGCATTCCTCATTAAGCGCTAATTTTATCGTTATTACCTTTTCATTTTTCCTCTTAGCTGACGCCTCAATAACCTCCACGGTACTCACCTCACGGCCTAAGAGCTGTCCACTCCCGTGACCTGTACTTCCATTCTAAACTTTTCGCAAGTTCTAACTCGGCGGGAGAGTACTTGTCTCGTATGAACTCAACATTAAGCGCCTCCGCGAACCCCTCGATTAGGGCTTCAATAGCTTCTTCCCTACTGACACGCCTGCCAGCACATTCAGAAACAGTTATTACTCGCTTCCTTATTGTTGAGGCGCCTCCGTACTTAACCCTGGAAACGCGTAGTGTGTTGGCTAATGTGTCAATATCCGTGGCGTACATAAATGTCCCATGCTGAAGAAGGGCCCCGAGCTTACGGGCCTGTGCGCTTCCCGAAAGCTTACGGCCGTGTGCAACAACATCGTTTAGTGGGGCGAAACTTGCCTCGCAGTTCAAACACCTAGCTGCACGTACGACGCCCTCGCAAATGAGCTTGAAGGATTCTAGATAATCATTCGGGACCAAATCAGCGCTAAGGATGACGGCGTACGTCACCTCACCTAATGAGTCATGATACACGGAACCGCCGCCACTGATACGCCTCACGACAGGTATGCCCTGCTTCCTAACGTACTCCAAGCTGACGGACTGGCTCAAGGACTGGAAGTAACCTATGGTTACTGCGGAGGGCTTCATGACATATAGCCTCAGCGTGTCCTCTATAGCGTTGATGCCGCGTAGTAAGAGCATTGCTTCATCCATAGCCATGTTGAAGAACGGGGTTCCCTCACCTATTATTAACCTCATAGTGCCTCGAGGCACTTCATCCACCTGCATAAGTTAATTGCGTTTAACGTAATAACTACCTAGGGCCAGGAAGTGAGGATTAGGGCATCCCTCGGAACACTAGTAGTCGCTGGACTTGAAAACGCTAAGGTTGACGCACTACCAACTATAGGTTATGTCATGCTGAACAGTAGCCACGGGTGTGAAGGCACATGCGCCTTCTGTCCTCAATCCAGGATTGCTAACTCAAGCAAGGAGCTTCTCTCACGCATTACATGGTCCGAAACGGACTTGGGGATCCTAGCCTCGTCTCTTGCTAAGGCGGGGATAAAGCGAGTCTGCGTACAGACCGTGATCAAGGAGAACTTCATGAACGAAACCAAAGAAGTTGTTAAGACCCTCCATGAGCACGGCCTTAATGTATCGGTATCTATAACTCCTGTCCCTCTGAGGTATCTTAAGGAACTGCGTGACCTAGGCACAGACTACTTAGGCGTGGGATTAGACGCCGCTTCCCCTAGGATAGCGCGTGCCGTCAGTAAGCCCTATCCTTGGAACCGTTACTGGGAATTCATCAGGGATGGCATCAAAGTTTTCGGAGAGGGTCATGTAGTTACCCACGTCATAGTTGGACTGGGGGAGACGCCGAAGGAACTACTTGAAACAATAGAAAGAGCAAGGAACCTCGGATCAGAGGTATCCCTTTTTGCCTTCACGCCTGTGAGGGGCACGCCAATGTACGGCACCCGTAACCCCCCAAGCATAAGGTACTATAGATTCGCACAACTGGCTACTTGCCTTATCATGGAAGGTGAGGACTGGAGGTTCTTCACAGTCTTTAAGAACGGCTTACCCTACATAAAGCACGACTATTTAAACATAATGGATATGAGTAGGATCATAAAGTGTGTAGTAGTACGTGGTTGCCCAGGCTGTAATAGACCATTCTATAATGAATCGCCAAGAAAGCAAATGTTCAACTATCCTTCTGATAACGCTGTATTAAAGAATAAGGAGAAGCTGTTGAAGGAAATAGAGTCAGTTACTATTCGCACTAATACTTACTAGGTCCTTCGGACATGTTATTGAGTAATGGCTACAGATACCCCTAATTAATTCGTTCACGAAGACCTCAACACTTTCGTCAGCATTGCCATTATTAAGCGAATCAAGTACGGTAGTTAAAACTCTTTTCGGCTCCTCACCACCAAGCCAGAACACATTATTAAGGAGCTCAGAGAGCGCCTCCACTACTCTGGCTTTAGAGGTATCGGCCTCCAGACGCATGTTGAATTTCCTGGCAAAGCAGTAGGAATGAATAAACAGCACAACGTCAACGGCGACAGCGAAATTTACGGAGGCTAACGTGCGTGAGAGTTTTGTCATACATTCATTCGACAGGATCCCAGCAAGCTTCTTGGAGGCCATTCTAATACCATTAACGTATTTCATCTTGGCATTCCTGGAAAGCTCCTCAAGAACATCGATCACTTCACCTATTCTCACTCCGGTGGTCTTGCTTAGTAGCTCATTCAGAACAATACTTCTAAGCCTAACACTAATTTCTACTACTCTGCCCCAGTTAGGTATGTTACCGCGACGCAGTTCCGCCAAGATCTCCTCGATCATTGATATAGCCTTCGATAACGTTAGTAGACACCCACTTAACGTTCGTAGAACTTTCCCTGCGGAACTTCTCAGCTCTAGTAGCGTTGTTACGAACATTATTCTTTTTAATAACTCCCTAGTTATCATTATGGATATTCTGTCACCACTTTTTATCGTTATTATGAACTCATTGCCTTTCTGCTCAATGGAGAGTATTTCATCGAGTTTGATCGAAACTATGACCTGCCCTTCCATATTCTTAAGGGTAATTTCCTTCTCATTCACCTCTACGTCACATTGTTCCTCTCTATTTTGGTATCTACACTTACTTCTGAGCATTTTTACCCACTCTCCTTAACCCTAATTCCTCCCTCCTGTACTTCGATGTCCTTCCTGTTTATGGCGTAAAGCTGAATGAAGTGAATTGAGGCATCCCTCTTGAAGGGTAGTTCCTCTAGAGCTAAAGTACCACCTCCCTTCCTAAGGAGGTAGTCTAAATATTCCATCACAACCGGTATTAGCCCGGTCCTCCTACGCATTGCTGTTAGCTCCCTTAAGTTATTAACGACCCTCCGTAGCAATTTAGGCAGTATGGATTCATATGATGCTATTACCTCCGCATAGCTACCCTTGATCTTCTCCTCACTGATGCTTTCAAGGGTTTCGTAAAGATAGTTCAATTTTTCAGTGACATCGCTGAGGGCGTGGAGCGTCGATGCCACTTCTGTGGTGATGCCTGTCTCCGAGCTTCCTAGCAGTAAGTTTAGGTCAGACTTAAGGGCCTTAGGTAACCTATCGATGACCTCTCTGAGTTTTTCTGCGGCAACCTTGATTATGCGTATCGCAGAATGCGTTGATGGTATGACGTCCGGGACCTCTGAGAGTATGCTTGAAGCCTCAGACACTAGTGTACCGAAGTTTGTGCTCTGCAAGTTACTTTCCTTAATGTCTCTTTCAAGGTCTAGGAAGGCCTCCTTAAGCCTTAGGAGTTTATTGTAGGTTTGCTGTATTGCGTGCTTATTCTTGGCTAGGATTAGGGTGTACTCCCTAACTATCCCTTTTAATGCGGAGATCGGGTTACGCCAGTTACTGCATTTTAAGGGTCTCTCAGGAACGGTCTTTACGCCTAGGACGTTCTCTAACTCCGTTAAGCTTTGGTTTATCGCCTCCTCCAAGTAAGTACATAGCTTTTCTGAGACCTTGCGAAGGGCGTTAGCCTTAATGAGGACATCATCAACTCCCTCAACCTTAGTGGCTGTTACTGCCTTAAGCCATAAGTCGTCCGGGATAATCACGTATGGGTCCATGATGGGTTTGAGGCTTTGCACCGTAGTTGCGAGGGAAGAGAAAGTTTCCACAATTTCTTTCTCTAGTTCTGAAATGTTTTTCTCGATTAACTTAAGCTCGTTAGATGCGGACTTCAAGGCATTAAGAGAGGGATTACGGGATACCTGCTCTTTCATTCTCCTTACATTCGTGATTATTTCGTTAGTTCTACTTCGTAGATACTCTATTTTCTCGTTAGCAACACTTACGGTTGAGAGCGCGTTTACTGCCTCCCTGACGTTATCCAGTCGGTAGAGTAGGTACTCACTATGTTTCTTGAATTCCTTCATGATTTTTTGAAGTTTCCGACGAAGTAATGTCAGGTTTATGAGGAACGCTACCGTGAAGGACAGGACTAGAGTTAACCCTACGGACTCCGTGACAAGGATCTCATTTAACCACGGTGTGAACATGTGGGTTATCACTGTCACGATTACGACGAATATTATCCCGGAAACCGCTATTAAGAAGGAGTTCATGACTGACCTAGAAACTCTTTCTGACTTAGTTAGGGACTTCCAGAAGGTCATTGCTAGGATACCACCAATTCCTCCGGCAATAGCTGATGCGATGTAGGTTGTTACGAGAGCAGTTATGTAATCAATGCTTCCGACGCGGAGCCCGGGTAGTACTATGTGCGGGAGTTCCTCGGCGTTGTAGACTACCGCGGGGATCCCGATGAAAGGTAGTAAAGCGAATACTAGCGACATGAGGTAGCCTAGGAGAGACCTTATGCTGCAAACGAGTGCTGTAGCTAGACCCAACAAAGCAATCACGAGCCACCCTTGAACCCCTAGTAACGCTATTGCCAACGCGTACAGTAGGACTAACTGAGGTAGGAGTTCCCACGCGCTGACCTTTACGAGGATATCATAAAAAGCAATGAACACTACACTAAGAACGGAGAACAGCAGAAACTCAGATGCCCATTGCACGGCAGGGTGTATGCTCTTAGCTAAGGAGAAGAGGGCCAAGATGACATAGGCGGTATACGCCATAGTGAAAGGTATGCCTTTTCTCTCACTCTTAATTAAGAAGACGTGACCAAGTATGAGGACTATGAAGGCTCCGGTGATGGCTATGCCCAAAGCGTATTTCAGCGCATTTAAAGCATAGCTATAAAGTATCACCCAAGCAGCAAGAGCTACGGAAGTGGCAATGGAATCTTTCTCCGGACGCATTACTTTAGTCACCCCCACAACTTCTTAATCAGAGACTCAATGTAGCCTGCGACCTTGTATAACTCAACGTAACCAGTTATCGTATCTCCCTCCCGTCCGGACGTCTGAGTCAGGGCTGACTGTAGGAAATCACGTAGTACCTGAGCCTTCACGTCGAGGGCCGCCACACGTAGTTTAGTTCCTTTCCTGAGCTCTACTCCTTCATGAATCCAACCCTCTTTCCTGGCTAACTCTCTTAACTGGTCCTCATTTGCGATGTATGGTGGTCCTTCTATAACTCCGTACATGCCTGAGGACTGATACTCTATGCCCCATGACGCGAACCTTGAGAAGCGAATGAATCCCGTTAAGTCCTTGAATATCTCTGGAACGCTAGTGGAGTAACATACGGTAGCAACGATATGTACGTTATTCTCTAACGCCCTATCAGCTACGCGCATTAAGTTAGCTAGACACCACCTTAATTCCTGTGTTCTCTCCACGTCATTTAAAACATGTAGCCTAGACGCCATCCTACTCACATTAGCTATAGCGGCAACATCCAGCAGACCCTTATCAAGTGCGAGTGCTAAGAAAGTAGCGGTGTTAAGTACACGATCCAGCCTTGGTACGTCAAGCAATACCTTAACTTTAGCTTCAGCATTAATACGGCGTAATTCCGTAAGTAACTCGTACGCAAGTAACGTATCCCGAGAAGACTCACGGGCAACTATGCCTGCCTCTTTAATGTCCTTAGTTATGAGTGCCTTGATTTTCATTAACGTGTTGTGATGCGTCTTACCTTTAATTAAATCTACCCAAAAAGCCTCCTCCGATATTTCCTTAGTTGAGAAGAGATAGATGTTTTTAGCATCGCGCCACGCTTTAGGCTTCCCTTTATCATTCAGGAGAATTACCGCACCTTGCACGTTACGTGTGATTTCATCCACGCTAATTATGTGATGCCTAGGAAGAATTATCATGATGTCATAGTCTATTAGGTCAATTATGGAGAATAAACGAGTAAGTGTGTCAATAGCCGTACTCAAGTTACTCTCACCCCACCCCTTGAAGAAATGAGATACTTACCTTTAATAGAACTACTGGTTTGAGGTAGCGTTGATTCAAAAGTATGTATACATCGTATACATCCAAGCACTCTCATGTAGACTTTTTTCGTGATATGCTGAATAAATGCTTGGTTAACAGAGCTCATTATCTTACACATGAAAATAGTATTGTTCAACGTTATAAATAATACCTTTCTTGATAAATAGTAGGAATAATACATTAAAAATCATAAGGAGACAGTACTTAACGTCACTCTATGGGGCCTGCGTCTGGGTGCCCCTGCCTTAATCCTTTGCCTGCACAGGGTCTCAACCCTTCACCACCCTTAAGTAATAGGATTGCTAGATTCCTTGCGTGTTTCCTTGCTCTGTCTAGCGCTATCCTTAGGAGTTCGGATTCCTTTTCACTTTCATCTTCATGGATAGTTACGTCTATTACATGCTTATTTGTTGACAGTTGAACTAGTTGAAGGGCCATACTAGCAACTACGTACGAGAACTTATCGGTTAGTGTTTTACCTACCCAGCCGAGCGTTATTACCCCATCGCATCCTTCTTCTTCAATGAGTTTCTTTGCGGCAACTGGGATATCCTTTATTCCCGGCACGGTATACCTGACTATTATGGCGTTCGGTAGTTCCTCTTTAAGCACTCTCTCGGCTTCGGCGCCCATGTCCACGCGTGCGAAGGTTGTGTCAACTATCCCTACCTTCATGAGATCACGTCCTCCAGGAATTCGCCTCCCTCGTATATTAGGTCACCGTCGGCGTAGACTTTCCCCTTTTTCATGTCCTTAACCATGTCCCAGTGTATTGCTGAGATATTCTTGCCTCCTGTCTTCGGGTATGATGCTCCGAGTGCTAGGTGTATGGTTCCACCGATCTTCTCGTCGAATAGTATTTCCTTAGTATACTTCTTAATGTCGTAGTTCAAGCCAAAGGCAGCCTCACCCAACCTTCTAGCTCCTTCGTCAGTCTCTAGCATTCGCTTAAGGAATTCCTCACCCTTAATCGCGTGTGCCTCAACCACAGCTCCGCGCTTGAAGATCAGCTTAACACCCTCAACCTCAACACCGCGCCACACAGCAGGGTATGTGAACGTCACGTATCCCTCAGTGGAGTCCTCATGAGGGCCCGTGAATACCTCGCCTCCCGGCATGTTGTTCTTCCCGTCGTCGTTTATCCAGATCCTCCCATCAACCCTTAACGTCAGATCCGTATCTTCTGCAACTATGCGTAGTTCTGAGACCTTGTTGAGGAAGTTCGCTATCTTTCCCTGCCATTCTGCCTGCTTAACCCACTCCGCTATGGGGTCCTCCTTATGCAGTTTGAGGGCCTTGAATACGAACTCCTCGTATTCTAAGGGCGACATACCCGCTTCCTGCGCAAGCGCGTTGGTGGGGTAGGCGGTAGCAACCCACCTGAGGCTGCCTTCAGCGTCTCTCCTCATGAATATCTCAGTTAGTTTCCTGCGAGCCTGCGACCTAATCTTTATCTTAACGGGATCCACGCTTGCGAGAGGTTTCGTGTGTGTCGGCGATATTATCGAGATGAACACGTTCCCTAGCTCATAAATTGTTTCCTCAATCTTCGAGTAGTGCCTCAGTAAGTCCTCATCAGCATAGCGGTAGAATATCTCGCTCAAGACATCGTCCCTCGGGTTAAAGAACGGGTAACCTCCCCTCTCAACAACTGCTCGCCATAACTCCCTAACGAGAGGGTATGCTGCAAAGCTGGCGTTTATGAAGACTTCATCCCCTTTCCTAATGCCTGTGCAGTAATCTGTGAGTAGCTTGGCGAATTTTCGGTACATTATCACCGCCTTTTAAGTAAGTAAGGATGAGAATTAATTATTTTTCATTAAAGTGGGCTAAACTGTTTTTGAGGAGAAATCCGTTGAAGCTTGAAGAAAGATGCGGTAATAAGGTGTGGGAAAAGTTCTGAAGGATTTTCTTTAAGTACGTTATATCCAGCCCCTTAGCTTCATAGCCCTATAGACTCTATCTACAGCGATCACGAAGGCCGCATCCCTCATTGTGACTAACTTGCCTGGGTGCTTGGCCTTAAGCTTCTCCCAGCCGTCCACTGTTCTGTGGAAGTTCCTCTTCATTATCGCAGCTAGCTTCTGCCTAGTCTCCTCCTCGTCCCAGAAGTACCACTGCAGGTTCTCAACCCACTCTAGGTATGACATCACTACACCGCCGGCGTTGGCAAGGATGTCGGGTACGTCCGCTATGAAGTCCTTCCTCTGGTACAGTATCTTCTCGGCCTCAGGCGTTACGGGGCCATTGGCTGGCTCGACGATGAGCCTGGCCTTAACCTTATTCACATTCTCCTTGGTTATCACGTTCTCGATTGCTGAGGGCATTAGAATATCGCAGTCCACGAAGAGCGGTGCGCTGGGGTCAGGTATCTTCTCGCCCTTCGGATAGTTGATAACCTTTCTGGTCTCCTTCTTCACCTTCATTGCTAGTTCAACGTCAATCCCGTTCGGGTCATACACGGCGCCTGAGGTATCGCTAATCGCAACGATCTTAGCTCCCCACTTCGAGGCCCAGTAAGCAGCCCACTGACCAGCGTTGCCAAAGCCGTGGATTGCTATTCTCTTACCCTCAAACCCATCTAGCCACCTCTCGGCAGCCTCCTTAGCAACGACGACAGCGCCGAAACCCGTGGAGTACATCCTGACGGGATTACCCCAGAGCTCCGGCGGCTTAGCTGTGAACACGCCAGGCACATTGTAGCCCTTAAGCTTACTGAATTCATCGACCATCCAGATCATGATCTGCGGGTTAGTGTTCACGTCAGGTGCAGGAATATCCTTCTCAGGACCGATTATGGGGGCTATGGCCCTAGCATAGCCCCTGCTGAGTTGCTCTAACTCACGCATACTCATCTGCTTAGGGTTGCACCTGACGGCGCCCTTACCGCCACCATAGGGTATCCCGGCAAGTGAGTTCTTGAGGGTCATGCCAGTAGCAAGGGCGATGTCGGTTTCGAGGGTGACCTCGGGGTGGAACCTAATACCACCCTTGTAGGGTCCTAGGGCGTTATTGTGCTGTACTCTGTAACCCTCGAAGATCACAAGCTTACCGTTATCCATCCTTACAGGTATCTTCACGGTGAGGATCCTGTCGGGCTTGCTTAACATCGTGTATACTTCTTCAGGCATTCCGCCTAGATCAACTGCTTCTCTAAGAACTTTTAACATCCATTCGAGATAGGATGCCACGATTAAGCACCAAGTATATATCATGTAGAGTAATTTATACTTTGCTCTATCTGTTTTAATCAATACATACTGGAGATATTCATGCTAAAACATATTGCGGTAAGACGGTATTTAGTAAGCAACGTAATTAAGGTATTAACCGGTTATATTTATCAGAGGTAACGTGGTGTTATGGCTGATACTACTCTAAATAGTATTGATAAGGATAAATGGGGATTCCTCCTATGTTTTCCCTACCCTAACGAAGACTGCGTCCGAATTAGAACTGAGAAACTAGTTGATGTTGGTGTGTTGACCCTGCTGAGCGAGGGGAAAGAAAACATGAGGGGCTTAAGAGTGCTGGGAAAGGGACACGCATCAGTGGTTATTAAGGCGATACTTAAGCCCTCCTTAACCGTTGCCATTAAAGTGAGACGTACCGACTCTAAGAGGGACTCACTCAAGCTTGAGTGTGAAGTTATGAAGGCCGCGTACCCAGTAGCGCCTAGGGTCTATCATTGTGAGGATGACTTCATTATAATGGAGTATGTAGACGGAGTCCCAATTGGTGAGGTCATGGACAAAGTCATAATGGAGGGGTGTGATGAGGCTTTACCGATGGTCTTTAAGGTACTCGGAGCTGCAAGGTACTTAGACCTCATGGGTGTTGAGCATAAGGAGCTCTCACTACTTAGGGAACATGTCTTAATAACAGGGAATGGGCGAGTAAAGGTAATTGACTACGAGAGTGCCTCCCCCAGTGAGGCACCTTGTAACGTATGTAGGGTGTGTTCATGGTTCATTTACAGGTCAGCCTTCGGTAGAGTGTGCTGCAGGAACCTCGAGCGCTTAGAGACAGAGTTAAGGAAAGTTCTGAGGAAGTATAAGGCTCGCGCAACGAATGAGGCGTTCAAGACTGTGATTAACGTAATCGCAAGGTTCTGCCCGGCGAACTCTCCTGAGCTATGAGATTAACGCAATCATTAAGTTAGGGCCTACACGTCCTTCCCGAAGTGCTTTATTAAGCGGTTCAACGTCTCTCCCACTTAAGCTATCACGTAGCTTAGAGAGCGCCAGTAGGTCATCCTCAGTAAACAGCCCATCCCTCACTATCAAAAGCCCGCACTCCGTGGATATTATCGCCGAGCCTAACCCGCCCTCAAAAAGCAAGTTAATTAGGCTCTTCAGGTCATGTGGTGAGGGAATGCATCCTTTAGGGTGGGTATGCGCACTTAGGGATGCCTTGATGTTAGGGATCACTACCTTATCCCGCTCCCCTTCGAGGAGAGCAGCTGAGCCATTCTGCAGGATCACCAGCATGTACTCCACCTTAGTTAACGCACACTTTAGCGCATAGGGTGCGAGCGTGGACGTTACCTCCTTGATAATGAGTTCTCGTACCCTCTTGTACAGCTCACGAAGTTTCTTCCCGTTCTTACCCAGTGTGAATTCATATTCCCTAATCAAACCGTACTCCAGGGCTTGATCCAACTCAAACCCTTCATCCGGAAGTTCCTCGCAGTTACTATAGTACACTATTAATTTACCGCCAGGTGTTTCGGGAAGCTCGACACCAATGAACTCACACCCGTACTCAGCAATAACGGACTCGGCACCATTGACTACTAGGTTAAGCAATGCTATCTCCTTAGTTCTTGATGATGTGACCTCGAAGGCTGTCCTACGATTTGGTTGCATTGCTTCACACCTTACTAACTGGGTTTATTGGGGAGAGCTAAAACGGTTAACGTAATGCATCACGACCTAAGAGTAGAGGAGTGGGGGTGGCGTAACTCAATATAATCGCCAGGCAGTTTAATCTTGGGGTGTAGTATTGGATACCTCAAAGGATTACCGCGTATTACTTGCAGAGGATGCTCTGCGGAGGCTCGACAAGAGAGTTAAGTCATGGTCGCTGAGTTACCCAATACATAAGAATAAAGTTCTTGATCTCCTGCGTGAGGCGAACGGATATCTTCAAGCGATCAAGCACTCATACCTACCGCCCCAGTACCTCCTTAAGTATGAGCCACTATCTAAGCTGACCGAGGTCGCCCGTAAACTCTCAACAGAGCTCCTCCCCCCTAAGGGAGTTAGGGTTGAGGGTAGGTCGAGGTTCCTCCTAGCTGAGATAAAGTACTCCCTACTACAGTTACTTAACCTAAGGGCAAGGCTGGCTCTAGGGGAGGAGAACTTACCCGAGAACGCTGTTGACATTGTGGCAGTGGAAGTCGTTTCCGTGATGAGGCATCCTGAGGCAGAGAGGCTCTACGTGACTAAAGCTGGGACGGAGAAATTCGGGTTAACAATAGTTACTAACATACTAAATATTAAGAAAGGCGAGGTCAGGGCGGCCGCGATCTTACCTCCTCAAGAGTTCTTCGGTGTCGTGAGTGAGGCAATGTACTGTAGCGACCTGCTATCGAAGGAGATGCTGGGTAAGAGACCGCCGCGCGACGTCATACACGTGTCTGAAGTAACAAAGGTTGTCGAAGCGATAGTTAGGAGTAGTAGGTGAGGCTCAGACAGCCACCGCCTCCTCAC
>Ga0256842_1001247_pt1 | contig 20913 bp, 16 predicted proteins | sample 4559240metaG_FD_185973 | JGI IMG/M metagenome (GOLD analysis project Ga0256842, IMG submission 185973) | Hydrothermal vent microbial communities from Guaymas Basin, Mexico - 4559-240 | ecosystem: Environmental > Aquatic > Marine > Hydrothermal vents | place: Mexico: Guaymas Basin | collected... | reverse complement strand
TATCGTACGTTAATAATTCTAGGTTTTTAGTTGTTCCAGCATATGGAATAGGTCTATAATCTCTTTTTAAACTCTTAGGACGTTGTTTCCATACTAAATCACTCTTAGGATGTTTTTTTATCTCATATGGATCAAATAACACAGTTTTTAAAGACTTAGAATAGGGCAGATACAATGAAGAAAGCTCTTTATCACTCTTGTAAGCTCCTAAGCTAAGGATATTACCGGTAATTTGCGATACATATCCACGACCATAACCAGACTCAAGTCCTGCGATTGCCATTATAGCTGCTGGAGGGATGTTGTTTTTAACACCAAGCTCTATAGCATCTTTAGAAATTGCTTTATAAAAGCTCTCTACATGTAGATATTTTCTAAATGAGTATTGCTTTGCTTCTAAGTTAGATAGTGCACTTAATAACATCAGTAAAGCTATTAGTAGTTTAATTCTTGTATTCATAGTTTAAAACACCCCTACATGTAGACAATATTACATCTTGGTTAACATAATGTATATTCTCTTGAAAATTGACTACTGCACTTCCACACGATATCTCGTATGTAGTTTTTTTATTAATTCATATTAAATAGTATGTTAGTTATTATAGGTATAGCTATAAGCCGAGTTTTGTTTTGATAGTATTAATCTACTGCACAATTTACATAGTGCCTCTAGCGAAACAGTAGCATTTTAAGACGCTGACCATCTGTTTCTTGCTGCCATGTTGGGTTTACAAGCTCTCTATGTTGCCATAGAGACTGGTGGGCTCTTACTCCACCTTTTCACCTTTACTACTCAAAAAGTAGAAGTCTAATCTCTGTTGCACTTTCCCTCGTATTACTACGGCCATTAGTTAAATGGAACACTGTCTTAAAGCAGCTCGGACTTTCCTCTTAGCTCTACATGTAGAGACCAAGTACTTATCTGCTATACCTATTGAAATAGTACTAAAATTTTCCTTTAAATCAGTTATTTTAGCTGATGAACATTTGTTCATTAGTCTCTTCTTACATATGAACAAGTGTTCTTTTTAACTAAGCTTGTATTAACAAGTGTTCATATATAATACTTTATAAATTAACAAGTGTTCATGCATAATAAAAAGGTTTAAGATGGCGGAAAATACGGTAATCCATAAAAGAACAGGGACTAAACAAAAGATACTAAAAGTATCAACCACCCTATTCTCAGAGCTTGGATATAAAGGTACAAGTGTAAGAAAAATAGCTAAAAATGTAGGCATTAGAGAATCTGCAATCTATAATCACTACAAGAACAAAGAAGAGATTTTTTTAGAGGTTGCCAAAGGAATATTTACTTCACCCTTCTCTACTAGCAATGAAGAGATAAAAGAATCAGCACTCAAAGGTAAAGCTTTTTTACAAAAGTACACTATGCAGTATAAACTACTTACATTTGATAAGAACAACGAGAACATGTTCAGGTTACTCATGATAGAACTTTTTGCAAATAGAGAGCTTAGAGAGCAATTTATGAATGATTTTCATAACGAGAATATAAAGATGCTATCAGAAGCTTTTTTTATAATGATGCAGAATGGTTTAATACGTTCAGGAGATCCGATGATGGTTTCTTATGAGTTTCTAAGCACCCTATTCTATATAAGGCTACAGATAACGCTTATGCGTTTTGACAACACATCAACAAATAGCTTATCAACACAGTTTGAAAAGCATGTAGAGTTTTTTTGGGATAGTATTAGGATTTAATATTTACTAATATGATATAGATATTATTTAATATTAAAATAATATTTAAAAAAAAGGTAACCTATTGCAGGCTACCTTTGAAATATCACTAATTAAGCCATAGCTTCTTTAGCATATTTTTCACCAAGCTCATAAGCTTTTTTATTTACTTCATGAACCTTAGCTGGTACTTTTGAAAGCATTGTATCAATTAGAGCTTGCTTATCAATAGCATCCATCATAGTATTTGCAATTGCAAGAGCAACAACAGATTGAGTAATAACATTACCAACCTCTTCTTTTGCAATTGTAATAATTGGAATCTCAAAAATTTTCCAAGTTTTTCTATCTTCATCAGTTGGGTGAACAAGATTTGGATCAACAACAATTATTCCACCAGGTTTAACACCACTTTTAAAAGAGTTATAACTTACTTGTGCAACTGAAAGCATAAATCCAATCTCACCATCATTTGCATATGGATAATAAATCTCTTTATCATCAAGCTGAATATCAACAACAGTTGGTCCACCACGAACTTGTGATGTATATGTTGCTGTTTTTAGTCCATGTCCACCAGTTCTAATTTTTGCAGCTGCAAAAATCTCACCAGCAAGAAGAACACCTTGACCACCAACACCTGTAAATCTCATTAATGTTTTGCTCATAATGTCTCCTTATATTTTTTTCGTAAAGTCATCTTGAGTGATTTTCTTTCTTTCACCCTGATGTACTTTTTGAATCTCTGCATACATATCACAGTATTCAGCAACTTCTGTATCTTGCTTTAAGATACCAGTCGGCAATAGATTTAATTGCTCTTCTGGAGTCATTGCGTCATATTTCTTCTTAGGAATAGTAATGCTATCAATCCATTCTAAGTTTTCCATAGCAGATACCATTTTATTTTTACGACCAAGGTTAATATGACAGTTAGATAGTACTTCCATCATAGAGAAACCTTTGTGTTGCATCGCTTTAATTAACACTTTTTCAAGCTTTTTAGGGTCAAGCATAGTCTCACGAGCAACAAAAGAAGCTCCAGCAGCGATAGCTAAATCACAAGTATCAAAAGTTGGATCGATATTACCAGCTTTTTGAGTAACTGTCCACATACCTTGAGGGGTAGTTGGAGAAGTTTGTGAATTAGTTAAACCATAAATAAAGTTATTGATAATAATCATTGTCATATCAATATTTCTTCTACAACCATGAATAGTATGATTACCACCAATTGCAAGTGCATCACCATCACCAGCAACACAAATAACAAGTTTTGTTGGATTAGCTAATTTTATACCAGTTGCATAAGCCACAGTACGACCATGCGTAGTATGAACAGTATTAAAATCTACATAAGAAGAAAATCTTCCTGAACACCCAATTCCAGAAACAACACAAATATCATCTTGAGGAATATCCATTTTATCAATTGCTCTAACAAATGCCTTAAGAATAACACCGTCACCACAACCCCAACACCATAGTGTTGGCATTTTTTCAAGTCTTAAATATTTATCATAATTAAATGCCATTCTATAATTCCTTTACTTTATTTACAATCTCATATGGAGATATTGGTCTTCCATTCACTTTAAATAGACCTTCGATATCTAATCTTGATGTAGCACGCTGTACTTCATCTCTATATTGACCAATATTAAGTTCAACACATAAAACTTTTTTAATCTTATCTGTATATGATTTCATCGCTTCTGCAGGAGATGGCCATAAAGTAATTGGTCTAAACAAACCTGCTTTAATACCTTCAGCTCTTAAGTGACGAATAGCTTCTTTAGCTGCAAGAGAAACTGAACCGTAAGCAATAATCATAATTTCAGCATCTTCCATCTCAAACTCTTCATAAGATTCTAATTCATCTTTATGAAGTTCAACTTTGTCTTCTAATCTTTGAATTAGTTTTCTACAAGTTTCAATCTCTTCAGTTGGGAAACCATTTTTATCATGATGAAGACCTGTAAAGTGGTATCTGTAACCTTTAAACATAGGGTTAAGAACCGCTGGCTCATCATGCTCACACTCATATGGAAAATAATCTTCAGGAGCTCCATCAAATGTTTTTCTTAAAACTATTCCAGCTTTAACATCTTCAACAGTTGGGATATCTGCCTTACCGTGCATGTGACCTATAGTTTCATCTAAAAGTACAAATACTGGTTGCATAAATCTATCTGCAAGATTAAATGCTCTCACTGTTTCAGTATAACATTCAGCTAAAGAACCCGCGCATAGAGTGATTGATTTGTAATCACCATGAGATGGGTTTTTTGCTTGAGCAACATCACCTTGAGATACACGAGTTGGAAGACCAGTTGATGGACCACCACGCATAACATTAACACAAACTAAAGGTACTTCTGCCATTTGAGCAAGACCTAAGTTTTCAGCTTTCAGTGAGATACCAGGACCCGAAGTCGCAGTTAGTGCTCTAACACCACTCATTGAAGCACCTATTACTGAACACACACCTGCAATTTCATCTTCCATTTGAATTGATACACCACCAACCTTTGGTAAAAGGTCAGAACACACGTGCATAATTTCACTTGAAGGTGTTAGTGGATAACCACCGTAAAACATACAGCCAGCATCTACTGCTGCTTTTGCTGATAATTCATTACCAGTAGATATTACTTCTCTTGTTGCCATTATTTAACCCTTTCTCATAGACATATAGTCATTTGCAATAATCGCCAATTGACGCTCTTTAGACTCATCAGTTAATTTTGCAAAACTATGACCAGCTTCTTTAAACTCTTTTTTATCTGCTACATATATAGCAAAATCTGGACATATTAATTCACACTCATTACAGCCAATGCATGAATCTGGATTCTCTACAGATATCATTTTTCCTAAAACTGATGTACAATCATAAACCATTGCCAATACACCCGCTGGACATTCAGCAACACACTTGTCACAAGCTTTACAGTTGCTAGTGTTAACCCATACAGGTTGATTACCTGGGTTTACAGTTTTAAAAGTTCCCATTTATTCTCCTAATATTAAAGTACAAATTAAATTTATACATTACTCTTTGTATCCAAAGAGTAGCTAAGTTTTTATAAGTTTATTCTAAAATGTGCTACTTGCGCTTCATAATATAACTTTATGTTACATTACGAGGCTCGCACAATAGGATATAATTATTTTTTACCTAAAACTTCGGCTATTGCTTTACCAATTTCTGCAGGAGAAACAACAACTTTTACACCAGCTGCTTCAAGAGCATCCATTTTTTCTTTTGCAGTACCAGCTGAACCACTTACGATAGCTCCAGCATGACCCATTGTTTTACCTTTTGGTGCAGTTTGACCTGCAATAAAAGCAACAACAGGTTTAGTAATTTGTTCTTTAATCAGTTTTGCAGCTTGAATTTCAAGATCTCCACCAATTTCACCAATCATAACGATTGCTTCAGTCTCTGGATCTGCTTCAAACATAGGAAGAATTTGGTTATATGAAAGACCAATAATAGGATCTCCACCAATACCAATAGCAGTAGTAATACCAAAACCTTCGTTACAAACTTGGTTTGCACCTTCATAAGTAAGTGTACCAGATTTAGAAATAAGTCCAACATTACCTTTTTTGAAGATTGAACCAGGCATGATTCCTATCTTGCACTCTTCAGCCGTGATAATACCAGGACAGTTTGGCCCAAGTGTTTTCATACCATGTTTAGTAGCATGAGCTTTTGCCATTTGCATATCTTTAACTGGAGCACCTTCTGTAATAATAACAGCAAGTTCAATTCCTGCCTCAGCAGCTTCCATCACAGCGTCACCAACAAATGCTGGTGGAACAAAAATCATAGAAACTGTTGCGTTAGTAGCTTCTACAGCTTCCTTAACTGTATTAAATACTGGCTTATCAAGATGTGTTTGACCACCCTTGTTTGGAGTAACACCTCCAACGATGTTGGTACCATATGCTAAACACTGTTCAGCATGAAAAGTACCCTCTTTTCCTGTGAAACCTTGAACGATTACTTTTGTATCTTTATTTACTAAAATTGACATCTAATTAGTTTCCTTTCGCTGCTGCTACAGCTTTAGCTGCACCATCACCTAGATCATTACCAACGATTAAGTTAGGAATATTTGCATTTTTAAGAATTTCTGCTGCTTCTGGTGCATTAGTTCCATCAAGACGAACTATAACAGGAACATTAACATCAGTAATTTTAGTAGCTTCAATGATTCCATTTGCAATACGATCACAACGAACGATTCCACCAAAGATATTTACAAAAATTGCTTTAACTTTAGGATTTTTAAGAATAATCTCAAAACCTTTTGCAACAGTTTCAGCATTAGCACTACCACCAACATCTAAAAAGTTAGCTGGAGTTCCACCCATATAGTTAATAGTATCCATAGTACCCATCGCAAGACCAGCACCATTTACCATACAACCAATCTCACCATCAAGGGCTACATAAGATAGACCATATTTAGCAGCTTCAACTTCATCAGGATCTTCTTCACTTAAATCTCTCATTGCAGCGATTTCTGGTTGACGACCTAATGCAGAGTTGTCAAAGCCCATTTTTCCATCAAGTGCAAGAAATTCACCCTTTCCTGTTTTGACAAGTGGATTAATCTCTATCATCTCCGCATCATTTTCCATATAAAGTTTGAAAAGTTTAGATGCAAATCTTATAATATTTTTTTGCTCTTCTTTATCTGTAATGCCAAGTCCAAATGCTAATTCACGACCGTGAAAGCTTTGAAAACCAATAGCTGGATCAACAGGGATAGTAATGATTTTTTCAGGAGTATTTTCAGCTACATCCTCAATATTCATTCCACCTTCAGTTGAAGCCATAATCAGAGGCATCTCTAGTTTTCTATCTAAAACAACAGAAAGATAAAGTTCTGATTTGATATCAGCACCATCTTCTATGTAAAGCTTTTGAACTAACTTACCCTCTGCAGTTGTTTGGTGAGTAACTAAAGTCATTCCAAGAATTTCATTAGAAAGTGCTTCAACTTCTTCAAGACTCTTAGCAAGTTTAACACCACCACCAAGACCACGACCACCTGCATGTATTTGCGCTTTAACAACCCATACTGGACCGCCTAATTGTTCTGCAGCTTTAACGGCATCTTTAACACTTTCAACCATTATTCCCTTAGGTGTTGGAACACCATACTTTTTGAAAATCTGCTTTGCTTGATATTCATGTATATTCATTTATTCTCCTTGTTTTAAATTGGAAGTTATTTAACTTCGTATTGAGCTCGACCTATTTTATATAAATCCTCTCCATATGTATCATTAATTACTGTTACTGGAAAGTCAACTACTTCAAGCTTTCTAACAGCTTCTGGACCTAACTCTGGATAAGCGATAATCTCAGCACTTTTAATTTTCTTACCAAGTAAAGCACCCGCTCCACCTGTTGCACCAAAATAAACTGCTTTATGCTCTTGACATGCATCAGTTACACCCTTATCTCTCTTACCTTTACCTATCATTCCTTTTAAACCCTCAGCAATCAAGCGAGGAGAATAAGAATCCATGCGGTAAGATGTAGTTGGTCCTGCTGAACCAATTGGATCACCTGGTTTTGGTGGAGTTGGTCCAACAAAATAGATTACAGCACCTTTTACATCAAAAGGAAGTTCCTTCCCTTCATCAAGTAAATCTACTAATCTTTTATGAGCAGCATCACGAGCTGTATATATAGTTCCGTTTAAGTAAACAATATCACCACTTTTAAGCTTTGAAACTGTTTCATCACTTAGTGGAGTTGTTAAATGGTATGTTTCACTCATCTTAATTTCCTTTATATAGTGATATGTGTATGTCTTGAGCTATGACACTGAACATTAACTGAAACTGGTAAAGATGCAATATGACAAGGATTAGCCTCAATATGAACAGCTAAAACAGTTTCTGTTCCACCCATACCCATAGTACCAATACCAAGTTTATTTAATTCTAATTTAATAGTATCTTCCATCTCTGCCATATCTGGATCTTCATTAACTGAACCAATATTTCTAAATAGTGCATGCTTTGAAGAGATAACAGCTTTTTCAAATGTTCCACCAATTCCAACACCTACAGTAAGTGGAGGACATGGGTTTGGACCAGCATCAGATATACATTCTCTTACATAATCAATAACACCCTGTTTTCCAGCAGCTGGTGGGAAAACTCTTGCACGAGAAACATTTTCACTCCCTCCACCTTTAGCAGCGTATTCAATATCAATTTTATCACCTTTTACAATATCAAGATGAATAATAGCAGGTAAGTTATAACCAACAGTATCTTTATTGTTAGCACGAGTAAAAGGATGACAAGTAGAAGCTCTTAAATAGCCTTCAACATAACCTTTTTCCGTACCTTCATTAATAGCATCAGTAAGTAATCCACCAACAACTTTAACATCAGCTCCAATTTTTACAAAAAATACAGCCAAGCCAGTATCTTGACAAAGTGGACGAGCCTCAGAAGATGCAATATCCGCATTTTCAAGAAGTTGTTTAAGAACCTCTTTACTCACAGGAGATTTTTCATTTTTATATGCATCTTTCATAGCATTTAGTGCATCTTCTGGTAAATTAGATGCAGAATAAACAATAATATCTCTAACATTTTTAACTATTTCTGCGTAAGCAATTTCTCTCATTTTTGACCTCCGATAAAATTAAATTTTTAATTAAAAAAATTGTTTTCTTTTAGTATACTAATACCATCTTGTATAGAATTAACTGAAATTGCAAACTTTTCTTTGGTTTGTTCATCTAATTCTAATTCAATAATCTTTTCTACACCTTTAGAACCTAAAACAATTGGTACTCCAACTGCAACATCTTTATATCCATACTCACCATTTAGAATTGTACAGCATGATACAATTGCTTTTGAATCATTTAAAATAGCTTCAACCATATGTGCAATAGCACGTCCAGGTCCATAAAAACCTGATGTCCCAAGATACTTAACAATCTCAGCACCACCATTTTTAGTTCTTGCAATAATACCCTCTATATCCTCCTGTGAAACAAGTTCACTAAGCGGAATATCTCCAACTGAGATTTTCTGAGGAAGAGGAATCATATTTTCACCATGATCACCAATAACTAAAGAACCTGTTTGATTTGAAGCATAACCTGTAAGTTTAGATATTTGATAAGCCATACGTGAACCATCAAGCGCACCAGCTAAGCCAATAATACGATTTGAATCCCAACCAGTAATTTGCTTTGTTACATATGTCATAACATCTAAAGGATTTGAAACACATATAATGATAGCATCAGGAGAGTTTTCTTTAATATTTTCAACTACTTGTTTTGTGATTTTAGCATTTATCATTAAAAGATCTGCTCTTGTCATATCCCCTTTACGAGGGACACCTGCAGTAATAATAACAATATCACAATCTTTAATATCGCTAGCTTTTTCTGCAGCAGTAATAATAGTACCCTGCTGAGAGTAGTAAGATGCTTGAGCCATATCAATAGCTTTTCCTTTTGCTACACCTTCAACAATATCAAAAAGGATTATTTCGTGACAAGTACCCATCATACTTAATGTATATGCTGCAGTAGCACCAACAGCACCAGCCCCTATAATTCCTACTTTTCTACTTTTCATTACTTTGTCCATAAGTATCATTTGTACAATCATCAAAAAAACCATTGTTATATAGGAGATCAACCATTTCCTGAACTGAAGCTATTGAATTTTTAAATCTTGTTTTTTGTAAAGTTTTAAGTGTCATTTCAATAACTTGCTCAGCACCACCAGCACCAATCATTACAGGAACACCACTTACCATATTTGAATAACCATAATCATCATCAAGCATAACAGCACAAGAATGTATCTGTTTTGTATCTTTAAGAATTGCCTCAACCATTACAGCAGTTGACTTTGCAGGTGCGTAGTAGGCAGAACCATCACCAAGAAGATTTACGATTTGAGCACCACCATTTCTAGTTTTTTTAACGATTTCACCAATCTCTTCAGAGTCTAACAAATCATCAATTGGCACACCAGCAACTGTAGTAAATTTAGGAAGAGGAACCATAGTATCACCATGACCACCCATAACGGTAGCACGAATCTGCCCTGCCCCATAACCTAGTTTTTCATAAATAAAATGAGCCATACGGGCTGCATCTAAGATACCAGCCATTCCTAAAACTCTTTCTCTTGGAAATTCAGTATATTTAAGAGCAACATAGGTCATTACATCAAGAGGATTACTTACAACTATAACAATAGCATCTGGAGCATACTCTTTTATCTCTAACGAGTAAGACTTTACAATTTCTGCATTTTTTATAAGTAAATCATCCCTACTCATACCTGGTGTTCTTGGTGCACCTGCTGTTATAACAATTATTTCACTATTAGCCATATCTTCAGGACCATTAGCAGCTCTTACAATAGTGTGCTCACGTGCAGCATTTGCTGCTTGAGACATATCAAGAGCTTTACCTTTAGCTACATCAATATTTCTACCACGAAGTATTACCTCGTGACATAATCCACGCATTGCTAATATAAAAGCTACAGTCGATCCAAAATTACCCGTTCCAATAACTGTTACTTTACTTGCCATTTCTTCCCTTTGAGTTAAAAAACTTAAAACTATATAGCGTCAATAATAGCGTTTAGAGTAGCAGATGGTCTCATCGCAGCTTCAGCTTTTGCTTCATCTGGATTATAGTAACCACCAATATCTTGAGCTTTACCTTCAACAGCTAATAACTCTTCCATAATTTTTGCCTCATTTTCTACAAGAGCAGTAGCAACAGGAGCAAACTTAGTAGCTAATTCTGCATTGTCTCCCTCTGCAAGTGCATTAGCCCAATATTGAGCTACAAAGAAATGAGAAGCTTTATTGTCAGGCTCACAACATTTTCTTGATGGTGCTTTATTATTTCCTAAATAACTATCGTTTGCCTTATCAAGTGCAACGGTAAGTGCAGCAAGTTTTGCATCAGAATTTTTTTGACCTAAGAAACGTAGTGACTCAGCTAGAGCTAAGAATTCACCTAAAGAATCCCAACGAAGGTGACCCTCTGCTAAAAATTGATCAACATGTTTTGGAGCTGATCCACCAGCACCAGTCTCATATAGACCACCACCAGCTAATAAAGGAACAATAGAAAGCATTTTTGCAGATGTTCCAAGCTCTAGAATTGGGTACATATCTGTTAAGTGGTCACGTAAAACATTTCCAGTTACAGCGATAGTATTTTCACCTTTACGAACACGAGCATTTGTAAATTTTGTTGCATCTGTAACATTCATAAATTGAATATCTAGACCATCAGTATTTAAATCAGCAAGATATGTTTTTGCTTTTTTAATCATTTGTGCATCATGAGCTCTCTCTTCATCTAACCAGAAGATAACAGGAACTTTCTCAATTTGACCACGCTCAACCGCAAGACGAATCCAATCTTTAATAGGAATATCTTTAGCACGAGACATTCTCCAAATATCACCTTTTTCACAATCAAATGCCATCAACTCTGTACCATCTTCAGCAGTAACAGTTACTTTACCAGCTTCTTCTAGTTCAAATGTAGTTGGATGAGAACCATACTCTTCAGCTTTTTGAGCCATAAGACCAACGTTAGCCATTGAACCCATTGTGGTTACATCATATTGACCATTTTTAACACAGTCAGCTACCATTTCAGCATGAAACATACCGTAAGTACTATCTGGAATAACTGCAACACACTCTACAGCGTCACCATTACGATTCCATTGTTTACCACCTTCACGTACAACAACTGGCATAGAAGCATCAATAATTACATCATTTGACGCGTTAAAGTTTGTAGTACCTTTATCAGAATCAACCATTGCGATTTCTGGATTATCAGATTCAACTATTTCTTGAAATGCTGCTTTAATATCAGCTTCTAAAGCATGACCAGCTATTTTAAGCTCTAAATCACTCATACCCTGATTAGGATTTACATTTAATGATGCGAAAGTATCTGCGTATTTTTCAAATACTGGAGCAAAAAATACTGTGAAAGCATGACCAAACATAATAGGATCAGAAATTTTCATCATTGTTGCTTTAAGGTGAATCGACCATAAAACGTTATTTGCTTTTGCATCTTCAATAGTTTTAGCAATAAATGTCTTTAGTTTCGAAACAGACATAAATGTACCATCAAGAACCTCTTTATCTAAAGCATCAATAGTTGCTAATTCGTTACCGTTTAAAGCAATTGTTACTTTTTGAGCTTTTTCAAGAGTTATTGATTTTTCATTACCATAAAAGTCACCATTACCATCCATGTGTGCTACATATGATTTCGAGTTATCAGAAAATGCTTTTAGGCGATGTGGATGATTTTGAGCAAACTTTTTAACGGCTTTAGCAGCACGTCTATCAGAGTTACCTTCACGAAGAACAGGATTAACTGCTGAACCTAAACAAGTGTTATATTTAGCACGAGTAGCCTCTTCTTCAGCGTTCGCTGGATTTTCTGGAAAATCAGGAATTTTATGACCTTGAGACTGAAGCTCAGCGATACACTCTTTAAGTTGACCAACAGAAGCTGAGATATTTGGAAGTTTAATAATATTTCCATCTGGTTGTAAAACAACTTCACCTAACTTAGCTAGTTCATCTGTTGCAAGACCCATAGCAGCAAGTACTCTTCCTGCAAGTGAAATATCTGATGTTACAACATCAACGCCAGCTGCTTTAGTAAAAGCGTTTACAATCGGTAATAGTGAATAAGTAGCTAAAGCCGGAGCTTCATCAATTTTCGACCAAATAATTTTTGACATATCGTGTCCTTAGGTTAATATTTATATAAGTGATATACTACCACTAAGATAAATAACATCTGGTTACCTTTTAGAAATAATTATATTTATTTATTATTTGTTTCGTTTTGTAGCACGCTTTATATTGCTTAAATGTGTAGAATAGTTACGTGTAAAATCATGAACACCCTTTTTATTTTTCATAAAATACAAGTAGTTTGTCTTCTTTGGGAATATAGCTGCTCTGATAGCATCAATGCTTACATTACAGACTGGAAACTCTGGAAGTCCCATATTCTTGTATGTATTGTATGATGAAGTATCTTTATGTATCCTTGTTGTTGTTACCTTTATATGTGAATAAGCTCCGTAATTTAAGGTGCCATCCATTTGTAGTTTCATTCCCTTTTTAAGTCTATTATGTATCACTGAAGAGACTGTTGACATCTCTACAATATTGGCTGATTCTTTTTGAATAATAGATGCGATTGTTACAAAATGAAACCATTTTTTTTTATTAAAAGTACCAAATATTTTTAATGATACTTTTTTCATGGTGTTTAACGATTTAAAAAGCAGTATTTTTATCAATATCTTTTCTGTTATTCCGATTGGTAACTTATATGTATCTGGAACAAAAGCACCCTCTCTTATATATGTTTGTTTATTAAACTCATATTGTAGTTTATCTCTATCAAGCTCTAGTTCATTTGCTAGTTGATTTAAGAAAATATATGTCGTTTCTCCAGGGATAAGAGTTACATCATGTAAAGCAGCTTTAGCACGAGTTAATTTATACAAAAAATCTGCTCTGGTACTTTTAGTTTTTCCTATATTTATCCAACCACTTTGAGGACTACCGATTAGTCTTAATATGATAGAATCTAATTTAGAAACATTATAATTTTTATCCTGCATTTGTGATATAATTTTATTAATAGAACCTTGAGGTATATAGATAACCTTAGGAGAGCTTACAGGCTGATTTAGGTAGTACATGAACGACAAAATTATTATCAATACAATTTTAAAAATCCACTTTGTGCTTATTAGTATCTTTTCTTTCATTTTTTCAGTACTCTTTATATTATTTATTATGCTTCAAAATGGGATATATATAGATAATATATCCTTGCCAAATATTAAAGCTAAGCAATTATACATTAAATGGAACGAAAAATTAAACATAGTTATAAAAGAGATAGATTTAAAAAAAAATACCAATAATAAAAACACTAAAATTAACTTTCATAAGCTTGATGCCATTTTTAAAGAGATAATACTTTTTGACACTGTTTTTGAAAAAGTACAAATAGATAAAATTAGATATGATGATATTGAAGGCTCGTTTAGATACCTTGATGGTAAAAATGGCTTTGTAAAACTATCATCTTCAGAATTTGAATTAAAAAGCTCGCTATTTTTCGAGCAACATCTTTTTAATATCCAAATAGATTCTTTTATAGATAAGAAAAAAGATATTAGTATGGATGGTAATATTATACTAAATACATATGACAACTTAGAACTTACATCATCTTTAGATATAACTATGATGAAAGATATCAAACTAAAAGTATATGCACATACTACACTGGATAAATTAAAATATAGAGTAGATGTAAAAGATGATATAAAAAGCGTCAAAACAATCATAGATAAATATGCATCTAACTGGAAAGCAAAGTGGTGGGTTAGAGATGCCATAGAGATGTCTAGTCTTAGCGTTAATAATATCTATGGTTACTTAGAATATGATGATTCAAAAAATGCATATAGGCATCTACATGTAGACGCTGTTGTTAATGATTTAAAATATACTTATAATGAAAAGCTTGATGTGATAGACACAAGTTATACAGAACTAGAGTTTAAAGATGGTGAGCTTTATATACGACCAAAAAATGCTTATACATATAAAACTTTTTTAGATAAAAGTTGGTTGAAGATAGATTTTTCAAAAGAAAATGTATTTGTAAATCTGCATCTTATGTTTAAAGGTATGCTAAATAAAGATCTTTTATATCTACTTAGTGTTTATAACATCAATCTTCCATTTATTCAAACAAAGGGTGAGTTAAAAACTGATTTAAAAATAGATATAAACTTAAATACTATTGATGTTGAGGCTAATGGTAATTTTTATACAGATGATGCTTGGATAAACTACCTTGGCCTAGATTTAAATCTATTTGATACAACTGTAGTTTTACACAACACTAATGTAAGTGTAAAAAACATGTATGCTAAATATGAAGATATAGCGACTACTCATCTTGATATTTTATTTGATGCTAAAAAAGATATTGGTAAATTAGATTTTAGACTAGATAGCGTATCTTTTAAAGATATTGGAGTTGAACTAAAAAATACTAAAAAAGCTCTACATGTAGAGTATCTAATAAGCCCAAAACAAGATTATATAAATGTTGATAAATCAGAATGGTTAGTTGACGATATAGCAATAAACTTGAACTCAATGAAAATACCTTTTGATATGAATACAATTACTGCCACAATACCAAACACATCTTTAAAATCTGAAGATAGATTAAGCGCTATAGCTTCTGGTAAACTGCTTTTTAAACCACTTAGAGTTAAACTAAACATTAAAGTAAATAAGTTAAATCGATACAACACTACACTAGATCAAGATAGTTTAAATCTAAAAGTAAATTATGATGATAATCTCCATATAACATCAAATGAAAACATAAGACTAAAAACTTCTAAAGATCTATATATACTTAAAGATATGGATATCAATTTTAAAAATAAAAAATTAAATATTAACAATATGAAAGTAGAAGCTAAAAATCTATTCACTTCAGCGATGAGTCTTAGTTATGATTTAGGTAAAGAAAAAGGAATTTTAAATATAAATCATATAGATATAAAAAATGAAACATTTAAAGAGATATTTAAAATTGATAAAATGACAAAATTGAAAATTGAGAATATAAATGAAAACATAATTATAAAATCAAATGAATATAGTATAAAATATTCACTAAATGATTATCAATGGAAGATTAAAATAGATTCTATTGATAAAATTGCTACAAAATCTAAACTGTTAACAAAATATTTTGTAGATAATGGAAGTTTTACTTTGGAAAAAACATATAATCAAAATTATATGCGCTTTGTAGCAAAAAGTAAGTATAAATATAAGCTTTTAGTTTTAGACAATAAACCAGTAAGTGAGTATATAGTTAGAGGGAAAATAAATACAAAAGATAATGATATAACTATGAATGTAAACAATGTATTTCGCATAGATATAAAAGATGAAATACAGATGACTACTAAAGATATTGGACTAAATCTAGATAACATAATAGCTTTAATTTCTGATGTTAACTCAAGTGAAAAAAGCAATAATCTTAAGGTGTCTTTTAATGCTAAGAATTCTTATGTATATCTTAGTGACAAAAGAGATGCCATCTCAGACACAATAGTTTTCACTTATAAAGATAAAGCTTTAGAGGCTACATTGAAACATAAAAAAGGGGTTGCTACATTTGTATACAAAGATAACATGTTTGCTTTAGAAGGTAAAAATTTTGAAGATAAATTTATGAATAATCTTTTCGCTTTATCAGATATGAAAGGTGGTACACTAGGTTTCTCAATAGGTGGGGATACTGATAAATATAAAGGTATCATGTATATGAAAGATACAACTATTGTTGATTATAAAATTTTAAATAATGTACTAGCTTTTGTTAATACAGTACCTTCTTTACTTACTTTTTCTTTACCTGGTTACAACAAAAATGGACTGGATATAAAAAGACTTTATTTTGACTTTAATTTTGAAAAAGATATCTACCATATAACTAATTTATCTATAGATTCAAAAGAATTAAAAATAGTAGGTAAAGGTGAAGCAAGTATAAAAAATAACACTATTGATATGAATTTAAATCTAAAAACAGATTTAGGTAGTTCAGTGTCTAAAATTCCTATTGTTGGATATATATTATTGGGTAAAGATAGCATATCTACATCATTAACATTAAATGGAAAACTAGATAATCCAAAAGTAAATACCCAAGTATCTCATGATATTGTTGTAGCTCCGTGGAATATACTAAAGAGAACTATTACTTACCCAATGAAGCTATTTGAAAGTGATGAAAAGAAGAAGTAGGACTATTCGTTTCTAAGAACAGTTAGTATATCTACTTCAGAAGCTTTTTTTGCAGGATAGTAAGCTGATGCTACAACAATTATAAATGCACCACCTACAATTAAAAAGAAATCTTTAACACTCAAATCAAGAGGTAAAGTTGTTGTAGGATACACATCTTTTGGAAGATGCACTATGTCAAAAGTAGAAAGTACCCATAGTCCACTCATACCAAAGACTATACCTGCTAAAATTCCACTTACGCCAATAACTATACCAAGATAAAGAAAAACCTTTTTAACCTCTTTGGATGTTGTTCCAAGAGACATTAAAAGTGCTATTTCACTTCTTCTATTCATTACGTTCATAAGAAGTGAAGATATGATGTTTATAGCGGCGATTAGAATAATCAACATCAGTACTATGAATAAAGAAACTTTTTCAAGTTCTAGTGCAGCAAAGAAGTTAAGATTATCTTCCCACCAACCTTTTATAGCTACAGATGATGGCAATATCTCTTTAATCCTTAAAATATCAGCATGAGGGTCTTTAGAATAAACATGAATACCATCATACATATTAGATGGAAGATGAAGCATGGCCTGTAGAGAAGATAATGTTACATAAGAGTATGCCTTATCATAAGCTGATAATCCAGAGTCAAAAATAGCTTTAACTTTAAATCTTTTTATTTTTGGAGTAATTGAGAGTCCACCTGGTTCTACATGAGTAAAAATATACATAAGTCTATCATCAGGATACACCTTAAACTCTTCTTTTAAAGATTTCCCAATAAGTACATCAAATTTTTTAAATTTACTCTTTTCAATAGCTTTTCTTATAACATCATTTACTTTAGCTTCATTTTCAAAGTCTACACCAAACATGTAACCACCCTCAAGCTTCGAGCCACTTCTAGCCATAATAGCTGTTTGAATGTATGGACTAAATGAAAGCTCTGGAAACTTTGTTTCTAAGTCAATTAATAAACCATTATTAACTGAACCAAAAAATTTAGGGACTATTGTAAGTGGATAGTTCATGACAGTAAGTTTTTTCTTAAATTCATTGTCAAAACCATTCATAAGTGCCATAGCAATCAGAAGAACAGTAACTCCAAGACCTATGCCTAAAAATGCTAAAACTGCTGATAAAAAGATAAATGGCTGATCTTTATCAAAACGCAAAAATCTTTTTACAAGATATGGGACTATATTTTCATTCAAGAGGCAAATGCACCTTTTTTTGGTCCACTTTTTCCACAACATTGTTTGTACTTTTTACCAGAACCACATGGACAAGGATCATTTCTAGATACTTTTTTCTCACCAAAAGAACTCTCATTATCATTTTCAGAATGGTTAAACTGTCTAACTGCTTCAGCAATTTTTCTCTCTGTTTCTATGCGTTCAGCTAATTCTCTAGCCTCTTCTTCTGGATCTTCAAATTTAAACTGAATAATATGAAGATGAATAATAGTATTTACTTTTATCTCAGAAATCAATTCTGTAAAAAGGTTAAAACTTTCCTTTTTATACTCAACCAACGGATCTTTTTGATTATAAGCACGAAGTCTAATACCAGTTTTCATAGTATCCATTTGATAAAGATGATCACGCCATGCTTTATCTAACATTTTTAAATAAACTTCACGCTCAACTTCTCCACAAACATCCTCTTCAAGAACACCCATCTTTTCATCATACACACTTTTAATAGTTTTTATAATAGCTTCAAGTAGTTCTTCATAATCTAAATCTTTAAAATCATTAGGATTCAGTTCATGGTTTAACTCTTCATGAATATGCTTAAATAATGCTTCTAAAGCAAAATCTTCTCTTGCTCCACCCTCAAATATACCATTATCATTTAAAACATTAATAATGTATTCTTCTCTGATTTCATTAATTTTTGAGCCTATATCATACTCTTTGTCTAATAGTTGATTTCTAAATTTATATACAATTTTTCTTTGCTCATTTGCTACATCATCATACTCAACTATTTGCTTACGACCCTCATAGTGCATATTTTCAACTTTTTTCTGAGCTTTTTCAACTGCACGAGTAACCATTTTTGATTCTATATACTCACCATCTTCAACACCAAGTCTTTCCATAATTGACTTAATTTTATCAGATCCAAAAATACGAAGAAGATTATCCTCTAAAGATAGGTAAAACTGAGTAGTTCCAGCATCACCTTGACGACCAGAACGCCCACGAAGTTGATTGTCTATACGACGATTTTCATGTCTTTCTGTTCCAAGAATGTACAAACCACCAAGTTCACGAACTTCATCACTAACCTTGATATCAACACCACGACCAGCCATATTTGTAGCAATAGTTACAGCGCCTTTAGATCCAGCATTTTTAATGATTTCACCCTCTTGCTCGTGGTTTTTAGCATTAAGTACTGTGTGTGCAATTTTCTCTTTCTTTAAAACTGAGTGAAGAAGCTCTGATTTTTCAATACTTGCAGTACCAATAAGAACAGGTTGACCAGTTTTACTTAACTCTTTAATAGTATTTATAACAGCTTCAAATTTCTCTTTTTCTGTTTTATATATTAAGTCATTTTTATCTTTTCTAGTAATTGGAATATTTGTAGGAATAGAGATAACATCAAGAGTATAAATCTGTGCAAACTCTGAAGCTTCAGTCTCAGCAGTACCAGTCATACCAGCCAGTTTATCATACATTCTAAAATAGTTTTGAAAAGTAATATCTGCTAAAGTTTGTGTTTCCTCTTTAATCTCTACTTTTTCTTTTGCTTCGAGTGCTTGATGTAAACCCTCTGAGAAACGACGACCTTCACTTAAGCGACCAGTAAACTCATCTACGATTACAACTTCACCATCATTAACAACATAATCAACATCTTTTACAAAAATATAATTTGCTTTTAAAGCTTGGTCAAGAATATGGGACAAAGAAGCATTTTCAGGTGAGAACAAGTTTTCAACTTCAAATAACTCTTCAGCCTTTGTATTACCCTCTTCAGTTACAAGGATTACTCTATCTTTTTCATCAACAGTAAAATGTTCTTCTATTACAAGTTGATTAGCAATTGTATTTGCTCTTGTATAATCTTCCATATTTCTATCAGTTGGGCCAGAGATGATAAGCGGAGTTCTAGCTTCATCAATTAAGATACTATCTACTTCATCGACAATAACAAAACTATGTCCACGCTGAACCATATGATCAGCTGAATAAGACATATTATCTCTTAGATAATCAAAACCAAACTCATTGTTTGTTCCATAAGTAATATCTGCGTTATAAGCTGCTTTTTTTACTTCATGATCATGCATATCTTCTAAAATAGCACCAACAGAAAAACCTAAAAATTCATAAAGTGGAGCCATCTCTTTAGCATCACGAGAAGCGAGGTAATCATTAACCGTAACAAGATGTACACCTTTTCCAGCCATAGCATTAAGAACAATAGCTAAAGTTGCGACAAGTGTCTTACCCTCACCTGTTTTCATCTCTGCGATTCTACCCTCATGTAAAACAGCACCACCAACTAGCTGAACATCAAAATGACGCATACCAAGAGTTCTTACACTAGCTTCTCTAGTAATTGCAAAAGAATCCTCAAGTACTTCATCTAAGCTTTTCTCTTCATTAAGTACACTTTGTTTTAGTTCTAAAAAAGCCGCTTTTAATTCATCATCAGAAAGAGATTTATACTTATCTTCTAAATTATTTATATTTTTTACTATATTACTATATTTTTTAAGTTCACGATCATTCGAAGTACCAAATACTTTACCCATAAATGCTTGTAGCATCTTCAACCTTATATGTATTACTATATAATAAACTATATAGTAAATTTGAAATTACATTATTTTAACATACTTATAATAATAACTCGCATAAATTACTTAATGATTTGTTTAATTATTAATATTAGATAATATGTAAACAAGTGCTTAGTTATAATTTTCTTATAAAAGGATAAACTTGAAATATATACTTCTTAGCTTATTGATAAGCACACAGATAATGGCATCAATAGATAAAATAACTTCATTTGAAGCTGATTTTACTCAAAATATAAAAGATGAAAAAGAAAAAATACTAAGTTATAAAGGTCATGTAATAGCACATAAACCACAGTTTGCTAAGTGGGAATACAAAACTCCAGTTGAAAAAAATATCTTTATAACTCCATTTGCAATCACTATAGTGGAACCAGAAATTGAACAAGTTATAGTTAGAAAAATAAAGTCAAATTTTAATTTTTTTCAGTTAATT
>Ga0256842_1001246_pt1 | contig 20936 bp, 26 predicted proteins | sample 4559240metaG_FD_185973 | JGI IMG/M metagenome (GOLD analysis project Ga0256842, IMG submission 185973) | Hydrothermal vent microbial communities from Guaymas Basin, Mexico - 4559-240 | ecosystem: Environmental > Aquatic > Marine > Hydrothermal vents | place: Mexico: Guaymas Basin | collected... | reverse complement strand
GACACTGAACTGTAATCAATTCTTCTTTCTTCCTCTAAAAGTGTATCCCTGTAAATATCATAAAAGCTTTTATGCACTTAAAAGCACCTGTTTCTATACAAATCTGTTGTATGCTAATATATACTTTTTGTTAACTGTTTTTACCTCCCTTTATTAATAACTGACTTTACGCAAAAGTTTCTGTTTTATCTGTATGCAGTATAAGCAGACGAAAAATCCTTTTGCCTCAATATAGCATTCGCTGTTATCCCTCCCTTGTGAGATAAAAACTTTTGCGTAATAAGGTCAGTTATTAATCAAAAAGTTTACCATACTGTATATGTCATAAGTTTACATGTGTGCCATTATGGCACATATAAAAATTTCTCTTTTTAACAATAGCCTCACTTTTTTCTTGGCATAGATTTTGATGGTTATATTAGCAAACGATCAAGGGATGAGACATGAGGCGCACGATCCAAATAACCATCCAAATAACCATTCTTTTCATTATGCTTTACTCTCCTGTTTGGTCTCTGGATGTATCATCCTATATTTCAAGAGCAGACAAGGCTCAAAAGAGCAAAAAATACGATATTGCTATCAAATGGTTCAGAAAGGCACTGTCTATCATAAAAGATCAGGGTCTGAGAACAAAAATACTTTTTCAGATGGGAGACTGTTATTATGAAATTCACAACTCATTGGCAGCCTTTGCTCTTTATCAAGAGGCCTTAAAGAGTCCTAAAGGGAAAGATTATCTTATCTCTCATCCTAAGACATATCTTAACTTAGCCAATATATATTTTGATCGCGGTAATTATAAAAGAGCGGCAGAGATATATCTGGAGGTAGCTCAGAGATACAGAAATAAATCTTTTGCTCCTTTCTCTTTGGTTAAGGCAGCAGACTCATTTCTAAATCTGAAGGATTATAAAAAAGCTTTAAAGATATATTCCAAGGTTATCCTTTTATACAAGGATACGAATGAATACTGGATCAGTAAATTCAGAATGGCTGATATTGGAGTTTCTCATCCTGATATAAATGTACCACAAAGCATAGAATATAAATCCTATTTTAAGCCAGCAGATGCATACAAAGAAATCTTAAGGGATGCTCCTCGTGATTTGATAAAACTCAAGCATCTTGCAGAGCTCAGGATTGCTTCTCTTTATTTAAAGCAAGGAAAAAGCTCAAGATCTATAGAATTGATCATGTATTTTATAAAACAGAATCCTTTTAGCACCTTCCAGGATTATGCAAGAGGATTACTTAAAAAAGCCATGGAGAAACGGATGTCCCAGCTTTACGAGCAGAAATCATTCAGAATGATATGCAGTCTTTACGAGTCTGTAAAAAAGTATGTTCCTGTTTCTTCTCTGAGTTCCCATGCAGTAGAGATATTGGCAGAGGCCAAGTATAAAACAGGTGCGTATAAAGATGCACTCAGATTGTATATGTCTGATCCAGCGAACCATTTGCTGGAGATCGCATCCATATCCAATCTGCTTGAAAGATATAAAGAGACCATAAATCTTCTCATGCCTTTTGAGAACAAACTATCTTCCAAACTTATGCTTGTGCTGGCAAAGGCCCTTTATAAAGAAAAAAGATTCTCAGATGTGGTCAAGCTTTTTAAAAACAAGGCTATATTAGCTCCAGAGGCCTGCTACTTATTGGCAAATACTTATTACCACTTAGGTGATTTCAAAAAGGCTATTCATTACTATTCTCTGCTCATCAAAGGAAAATCAAAATCAGAGTATCAATTAAATGCCCTTATTTCTATTGCAAATATACTATTTTCCCAGAAGCAATTTAAAAAAGCTCTTCTATACTATAAAAAGGCACAGAAGCTTTGCAAAAAATGCCCTGATAGCGACTTTATAAAGCTTCAGATAGCCAACTGTTATTACTATCTTGGCAATCATAAGAGTTGCGCTTCCATACTTAAAAGCCTGAAAGGAGATAAATTCATAAGATGGGCTGCTAACACTCAGTTAGAGCTTATGCAATTAGAGAATAAATACAAGGAGTTAAAATGGTTGATAGAGTAGAGCTTACTTCATTTTCTGATGTCTTAAAAGAAAAGCCGAGCAAAATAGATTCTTCTTTTTCAGAGCTTTTAAAGACCTATATCCAGAAGGTGGATATGGAGCAGCATAGGGCTGATAAGATGATAGAGGAGTTTCTCTCTGGAAAAAGAGATGTACATGAAGTGGTACTGGCTGTGGAAAAGGCAGACATATCTTTTAGGCTGTTTATGAAGATAAAAGATAAGCTCATTGAAGCATATCAAGAAATAATGAGGATGCAGCTGTAATGAAGGATTGTATTACTTCCATATCAGAAAGACTTAAAGAGCTTACTCCAGCACAGAAGATCATCCTGGGAGTGGTTTTCTCTCTTCTTATAAGTGTAGCAGTGGTTTCAATAATGTGGATAAGGTCACCTGAGTATGGACTTCTTTATTCCAATCTAAACCCAGATGACACTGCTCAAATCATAAAAAAACTAAAGGATATGAGGGTCACTTATAAACTGAAAGAAGGTGGGAGAATATATGTGCCCCTTGAGGATGTGTATGAGTTGAGGGTTAAGTTAGCCTCTCAAGGGCTTCCACGGGGTGGAGGAGTTGGTTTTGAGATATTTGACAAGACCAATCTTGTAATAAGCGATTTTGCCCAGCGTATAAATTATCTTAGAGCACTTCAGGGTGAGCTTTCTCGGACAATAGAGTCTTTAGAGGAAGTAGAGTGGGCAAGGGTTCACATTGCCATGCCAAAGGAGTCTCTCTTTATATCCAAACAAAAAGAGCCTTCTGCATCTGTGGTTTTGAAGATCAGACCAAATCGTATGCTTACAGAGGAAGAGATTCAAGGCATAGTCTATTTAGTGGCATCTGCAGTGCCAAGACTAAGCTCAAAGAGGGTAGTTGTGCTCGATTCAGAAGGTCATATTCTGGCAGGAGTGAAAAAGCAAAGTCTGAGTTCTGGGGCTCAAATAAAGATAAAGAATGAGCTGGAGCAGGAGATAGAGGATAAGATTGTAACCCTTCTGGAGAAAGTAACGGGAAAGGGAAAGGTTATTGCCAAGGTTTCTGTAGATATGGATTTCTCTGAGATAAAAAAGAACATAGAAAGTTATGATCCCTATAATGTAGCAGTTAGAAGCGAGCAGATACTGCAAAAGAAAAGCACTGGTGATCAGCCTATTCCCATGGGTGTACCTGGTGTGCTTTCTAATATTCCTAATACAAGTACCTCTGGCATTTCAAAGCAAGTAAGTACTCAGAAGAATATCCAGAATGAAACCAATAAGGTTGTGAATTATGAGATAGGAAAGACGGTCCAGTCTATAAAAGAGCTCGCGGGCAGGATAACAAGGGTTTCAGCAGCGGTTTTAGTAGATGGAAAATACAGCCCTTCAGACATGACAAAGCTTAAACTGTTGGTCCAAAAGGCCATTGGATACTCAAAGCAAAGAGGGGATCAGATCGAGATAGTTAATATGCCATTTAAAGAGATAAAGGTCGCTTCTCAAGAGAAGGATATTACTGCATTTTTCAAACAGATACCTATGCTTTCTCATATAATAATCCCTCTTATAAAAGGTCTGATGGCCACCACCATTATGTTTCTTTTAATTATGAGTCTTAGAAAGCTGGTAAAAGAACTTATTCCTCAGCCTGTGGTTGTAGAGAAAGTAGAGGAAGAAAGCCAGGAGATTCCAGAACCTTCTAATGAAATAGAGGCTCAAAAGCTGGCAGAATCTGAAGAGATAAAGGTGCTTCCTGTACATGAGGAGGTAAAGAAGATTGCCAAAGAGGATCCTGAAAGGATCGCATATCTTACAAGACTCTGGCTTAAAGAAGCAAAGGAGGAGTTATGAGCATGCAAGGATTAACAGGACCTCAAAAGGCATCCATATTTCTTCTTACTTTGGATCCAGAAACTGCTACTCAGGTAATGCGGCACCTGAGTGAAGATGAGATAAGGATTATTACAAAAACCATAGCAAAACTGGACATGGTTTCTCAGGAGACCGTGGAAAACATCTTAAGAGAAGTAAAGGAAAAAGCAGAAAACATTGCACTTATACATCAGGCAAAAGAGTTTCTACAGAATGTAGTGGCAAAGGTTTTGGAAGAAAAGAAAAGTGCTGAATTAGGCCAGGTGATAGATGCATTTAAACCAGATACCATAGAGGCTGCCTTTGATACCAAGATGCTTGCTACCCTGATTCAGGATGAACATCCCCAGATAATAGCCCTGATAATATCTTCCTTGGCACCTTCCAGTGCAAAAGAAATCTTGACAGAACTACCAGATCACATAAAGGCAGAGGTTATTTATCGCATATCCAGAATGGAGAGTATCCCGCCTGAGGTAATAGAAGAGGTACAAAAGACCTTAAAGGAAAAGATAGCGAGTTCTGCTTCTTCTCAAAGCAGACACAGAGGAGGAATAAATAAGGTGGTGGAGCTGGCAAAAACCTTAGATTTCAAGACCTTAGAGTCCATTCTAAATGAGCTTCAAGCAATAGATCCTGATCTCGCTTCTGTAATTGAACAACAGCTCTTTATCTTTGATGATCTGGGCAACTTAGATGATAGAAGTATTCAGATACTCCTTAGAGAAATAGATACTAAAGATCTTGCCCTTGCTTTGAAGACAGCCACTGAAGAGCTAAAGGAAAAGTTTTTAATAAATCTTTCAGAAAGGGCAAGAGAGATGATGATGGAGGATATGGAGGTAATGGGACCTGTAAGAATAAAAGATGTAGAAAATGCTCAGCAGAAGATAGTGGATATAGCAAAGAAACTGGAGAGCGAAGGAAAGATTATATTACAGCAGGGAGGTTAAGAAGGAGATGTATTTGTATAACCAGCCTCAGATAAAGCCACTTTTTGGAGATTCTTTTCCTTGGAAACATAGGGAAGAGGAGCAAAAGATAGACTTAGAGGAAGTAAAAACGGAGGCCTACTTAAGAGGCCTACAAGAGGGAATAGAAAAGGGAAAAGCTGAGACAGAAAAAAGGGCACAGGAACAAATAGAAAAGATAAAAGAAGCACATGAGAAGGAAAAGAGACATATAATCTTAAATACTGTTTCTAAGCTTACAGAGATTGTTAAACACATTTCATCCCTAAGAAAAGAGATAATTACTCAAGCAGATGAAGACATTTTAAAGATAGCCCTTATGGTGGCCAGGAAGGTGATTAAGGTCGAGGTATCTCAGAACACAGAGGTGCTTATAAACAACATAAAAGAAGCACTCACCAATGCAGTTGAAAAAGATAAGGTCATAATAAGGCTTCATCCAGAAGACTATGAAAAACTCAAAGATGCAGAGGCACTTAAAGAGCTTTTGGATGTAGATGAGCTTCTGCTTCAAAAGGACGAATCGATCGCTATAAAGGGAGGATGTATTGTTGAAACAAGATTTTCAGAAATAGATGCCCGGATAGAAACCCAATTAAAAGCTATAGAAAAACTACTCTTGGGAAATGGGAAATGATAGGGACAAGTGTAAGAGAAATAGAGTTTAAACTTAATCAATTAAATCCGCTCACTGTCACAGGAAAGATCACTAAAGTGGTAGGCACTGTGGTAGAGGCTGTAGGAATAAAGGCTGCTATAGGTGATATATGTGAGATTTTTGCAGAAGACAAAAAAGTAAAGGCAGAGGTTATAGGTTTCAGTAATAGCCACATACTACTTATGCCCTTTGAGGGAACAGAAGGGATATTGCCGGAGAGCAGAATAGTTCATCTGAAAAAGCAAGCAACCATTGGAGTAAGTGATCAGATTTTGGGAAGGGTAATAGATGGATTAGGTCAACCCTTAGATGGTAAAGGAGAAATAGAAGTAGAAAAAGAATATCTACTCTATGGAAATCCATCAAATCCACTCAGCAGAATCCCCATAGATGAGCCCATAGATGTTGGGGTAAGAGCAATCAATGGTCTTATCACCATAGGAAAAGGACAGAGGATGGGCATATTCTCCGGCAGTGGTGTAGGTAAGACCACACTCTTAGGCATGATGGTTAGAAATGCAAAGGCAGATGTCAAAGTGGTGGCTCTTATTGGAGAAAGAGGAAGAGAGGTAAGGGATTTTATAGAAAGGCATGTAAGGGATGCCATTAGTACTAGTGTGCTTGTGGTGGCGACTTCAGATCAGTCTCCTCTTATTAGGATGAGAGGGGCATTTGTTGCTACAGCAATTGCAGAGTACTTCAGAGACAAGGGAATGGATGTCTTGCTAATAATGGATTCTGTGACCAGATTCGCCATGGCGAAAAGAGAATTAGGACTTGCAGGAGGAGAGCTACCTGCAACCAAGGGATATACCCCTTCTGTTTTTGCTACTCTGCCAAAGCTTTTAGAAAGGGCAGGAAGATGGGAAAAAGGAAGTATTACTGGCTTTTATACTGTGCTTGTAGAAGGAGATGACATGAATGATCCCATAGCTGATGCAGTAAGATCTATTCTAGATGGACATATAATACTTTCCAGAGATCTGGCAAGACAGAATCAATATCCTCCTATAGATGTATTGAACAGCATAAGCAGGATTATGATTGATATAACCTCAATGGAACATCATAAGCTGGCAAATCGATTTAGAGATGTTTTAGCAACCTATGAAAAGGCAGAAGACCTGATAAATATTGGTGCATATTCAAAAGGAAGCAATCCAAAGATAGACTATGCAATAAAGATGATTGATAGGCTGAGGGAATTCTTAAAGCAAGGCATATTTGAATACATAAGCTTGGAACAAAGCACAAAAGAATTAAAGGAGTTATTCAATGAATAGGGCAAGTTTGGAGCTTGTTAAAGATTTTAGATCTGTAAGAGAAAAAAGATTGGCAAAAGAGATAGCAGATATTTACGAAAAGTTGATTTCTAAGGAAAAGGAAGTGGCTCTGTTTTTAGAAAAAAGAAAAGAGCTGCTCGAATCTCAAAGACGACTCCAAGAAGGTGATGTTGATCTTTATGTCTTAGAGTCCATTTCACATCAGCTTTTGTATGTGTATGCCAAGACAGAAAGTATGAGGAATGAGCTTTTGGAAATAAAGAAGGAATATGAAGAAAAGCTAAACCAACTAATAGAAGCCACTAAACAGAAAAAGCTGATAGAAAAGCTGATAGAGAGATGGGAAAAGAATCAGGAATATAGGATGTCAAGAGAAGAGCAGAAATTTTTTGATGAAATCTCAAACACCAGGTTTGTCTATGAAAATGTATAGAGGAAAAGGAATATTAGTATTTTTCTTAGCTATGCTGATGCTCATGGTGATGAGCAGTGAGGGATATACTGGCCAGCTTAAAGGAAATAATCTCATCAAGATAAAAGAGCTTCAGATAGAGAGGAGAAAAAAAGAGCTTTTGATTCTGCAAAAAAGAATATCAGAAGAACTAAAAAAGCTCCAGCAGATAAAAGAATATATAAAGGAAAAGCTGGATGAGATAAAGAGTATGGAGACAGAAAGATATATGCAGCTTGCAAATCTTTATGCATCTATACCTCCAAAGAAGGCGGGAAAGATAATGGAAGAGCTGGATCCAAAAACAGCAGCTAAGATCATGCTTTATATGGATAAGAAAAAAGCAGGCATTATATGTGGATTTATAGATCCTAAGAAGGCCTGTCAGATTACAAAAGAGATGGTGAGGTTAAAATAAGATGGATATTGCCATAATAGGACTGATAGCAGCATTTGTCCTCATACTAATGGCCATATTATTGGGCGGTAGTCTTAGCATATTCATAGACGTTCCATCTTTTCTAAGAGTTGTGGGAGTAACCATAGGAGTTACACTCGTAAATTTTCCTTTAAAAGGAGAAATAATGGCAATAGGAATTGTAAAAAACGCTTTTTTCAACAAGCTGGAATCCCTTACTGAATACATAAACATGATTATTACCTTTGTCATAGAAGACACCCGAGATAAGAGACACGATAATTACGCCGTAGTGGAAAGAAGTTTGCTGATATTGCCACCTTGGAGGGTAAGATGAGGCTTAGAGACGAGATAAAAGAGAATGTAGATAAGATCCTGCTTTCAGGAAAAGTGCTCCGAGTATATTTTACTGAATTTGTGATTCAATAGGAGAAGACATGAGCAAGATTCTTACAGAGCAAGAAATAGATGTTTTGAGACAGAGTCTTGGTGAAGTAAAGTTGGATATAAAGGCTGATAGAGAAATAGACAGTAAGAATGTAGAACCATATGATTTTATAGCAAAAAAACATCTTCCTCCAAAACTACTTACTGTACTTACCATGATATTTCACAGATTTACTCTGAATTTTAGAGGTTCTCTTTCTTTGAAATTAAGAAAGGTAGTCAGGATGGAACTTTTGGATAATGAAAGCCTTACTTTTGGAGACTTTGTGGACGTTCTCCCCAGTATATGCTGGATAAATATATTAAATATTGATGCCTTAAATGGTTCATGCCTCTTTTTGCTCGAGTCAGATCTGGCTTTATCACTTATAGACTTGTTGTGTGGTGGACCTGGTGTCAGAATAAAGAGAAAAAATTTCACTTCATTTGCCCTTTTGGAGCAGTCCTTAATAAAAAAAGTAGTAGAACTCGCCATAGGAGATCTAAAAGATGCCTTCAATTCTATAATAAATACTGAAATTCAGCTTCAGGGAATAGAATTTAATCCTCAGCTTCTTACAGTATTTTCTCCAGATGAATTCATGATTGTTATCTCTATAAAGGTAAGCATAGAGGAGATGAGTAGTAATATGATCTTTGCCCTTCCTTATAACTCCCTGAGACCATTGAAAGAACTCTTAGATAAGACAAAGAGAAGGGCTTCAGGGAAGAGCTGGGCAGATGACATTATTCAGGATCTTATGGATGTAGAGGTAGAGGTCACAGTAGAACTGGGTAGTCTTGATGTAAGAGTGGATGAACTTTTAGAGCTTAAAGAAGGGGATATGCTGGATATAAACAAAAATATCTCTGATAAGATCCTTTTAAAGATAGAGGGAATACCCTGCTTTGAAGGGCATCCTGTTGAGATAAAAGGAAATAAAGGGATTAGGATATCAAATATTTTTGGAGGTGAAGAATATGAATCAGGCAATAGCAAAGGAGAAGATTAGGGATATACTTAAAAATGTGACAGAGCAGGAAGTGGTATCCCCAAATATCAGTCTTATACTCGATATACCACTTCACATTACAGTAGAGCTTGGAAGAACAAAGATGACCATAAAGGAATTATTAAGACTTGGAGAGGGTTCCATAATAGAGCTTCCTGTGCCTGCAGGAGAGCCTTTGGACATACTGGTAAATCAAAAGCCTATAGCAAAAGGAGAGGTCGTAGTAGTGAATGAGAAATACGGCATTAGGATTCTTTCCATAAGAAGTGAAAAGGAGAGATTGGAGCAGTTAAAATGATTAGAACTATTAAAAAAATAGCTCTATTCCTTTTTGTCCTGTTTTTTACCCCTTTATCTTACGGGGCTACTAAAAATGGAATCTTAGATATTGGAGTACTCCCAAAAAAGAATGGAAAGGCGCTTATATTTATCTTTAAGAATCCAACAGGACAAAAAGATAGGAAAATAAAGTTTAATGGCAACAGACTTAATATAATACTTTATAATTTTGCCACAGAGTTAAAAGATGCTCAGCATGTTCGAGAAAAGATCCCTGCAATTAAAGATTTTATTTTGGCAGACAAGGCAGGAAACATAAATATAACCTTAGTCTTCAAGGATGCAGTAAAAGATCTTCTTTCCAACAAAAGCATTACCTTCCTTACAGAGGATCCTTACATGCTGGGAATTATGTTTACAAAGGACTACTTGGATAGATTTCATAAAACTAAAACAGCTCTTTCTAAGGAGGATCAGAAAATCAGGGATCAGCAAACAGATAAAGGTTTAGATTCAGATGTAAAAGTAAATTCAGAAAGAGAGATCAAATCAGCTAAGGACAATAAAAACGAAGATATAGAACTTCCTTTTGTAAAATATGAAGATATATTTGCCATTCCTACAAGCACGGAAAAAGTAATTAAAGACAGGCCTAAACAAAATGCTCAGACTGCTAAGAAAGATGAGGACAAAGATAAGAGTAAAAAACAGCAATCCGTTGAAAGAACTGCGCCTCTAACAAATAAGTTTACCAGCACAGGACGAGAGCTTTCCAGCGGAGGAGTTCATTTGGCTTTGTTAAATCTTGTGGCCTCACTTAGTGCTGTCTTAGGTATTGTGATAGTGAGCCTTTTCTTATGGAAGAAGATGCTTTTTTTCAAAAATAAAGGAAACAGTCAGTTGATAAAGATTTTGGGAGTCCATTACTTTGGGACAAGGCAGTCAATAGCTGTTGTTCAGGTAGGAGAAGAAAAATTTCTGCTTGGAATAACTGCTGACAATATCCAGCTTATTACAAAGTTGAATCCAGGTGTTATTCAGTCTTTCTATTCAGCTTCTGAAGAAGACAAACAAGAGAGTTCTGTCATCAGCCAAAAGGCAGCAGATGCGCTGAGGAAAAAGTTTGCTCAGCTTAAGAGGGTATGAAGATGAACAGCTATATTCCCTATGATATGAGCACAGTAATGAAGATAGCAGGCATTATTACTCTGCTCACCCTTGCCCCTGCTATTATCATAATGCTTACTTCCTTTACCAGAATCATAATAGTCTTTTCTCTTTTGAGACAGGCGCTGGGCACTCAGCAGATGCCTCCAAATCAGGTGTTAATAGGTATTTCTCTGTTTATCACATTTTTCCTCATGTCCCCTGTTTTTAACAAGATATACCAACAAGCCATAACACCTTACATGGAAAAGGAGATCACTTTGAATTCAGCTTATCAAAAAGCCATTTCCCCGCTGAGAGATTTTATGTTGAAGCAGACAAGGGAGTCTGATCTGGCACTTTTTGTAGATATTGCTCATTTACCAAGGCCAAGGACAGCAGAGGATTTACCTATGAGGGTGATTGTCCCTGCATTTATAACGAGCGAACTGAAGACTGCTTTTGAAATAGGATTCTTCATATACATTCCATTTTTGATCATTGATATGGTGGTTGCATCTGTTTTGCTTTCTATGGGCATGCTTATGCTTCCACCTGTAATGATCTCTTTGCCGTTTAAGTTACTGCTATTTGTGCTGGTGGATGGATGGCATTTGCTTATCGAGGCTTTAATAAAGAGTTTTGGAGTGTAGGTATGAATACAGAGCTTGTTCTCAATGTTTCTTATGAGGCGCTTAAGATAATATTGGTGATTTCCATGCCAATACTTTTGGCAGGACTCCTTATAGGAGTACTAATAAGCATTATTCAGGTAATGACCCAGATTCAGGAAATGACCTTAACATTTGTTCCCAAGATAATAGTCGTTTTTATAGTCATGATGATATGCGGGCCTTGGATGCTCAGAAAGCTGATGGATTTTACAGTAAGTCTTATTTCTGAGATTCCGACTTTGGTGAGGTAGATATGGATCCTATGCTTTTTATACTTGTATTCATAAGAATAGCCATAATAATGATGTTTATTCCTATATTTGGTTCTCCAATAGTGCCTTGGATTACAAAAATGGGATTTTGTGGATTTTTGGGATTAATAGTTGCAAGTAGCCTGAATATAGATGTTTCAGGTTTGGGAAATGCAGAGCTTTTTATAAGCATTGTGATGGATTTTCTTTTGGCTATAGCAATTGGCCTTGTGGTTCGGTTCATATTCGACGGTATCCAGCTTGCTGGTGAATATATTTCCTATCAGATGGGGCTTACAGTGATGAATATCATAGATCCTCTGTCCAATACCCAGATTCCCCTCATCTCCCAGTTAAAACAGCTTTTGGCTCTTTTAATCTTCTTCGCTATAAACGGACATCACTATCTTATAAAGGCAATAATTTCAAGCTTTGAATATGTTCCAGTTGGATCCCAGATATTGGGCAAGCAGTTCTTAAAGGAGGTCATAATGGTGTCCAGCGGGATATTCTTGATCGCTCTCAAGCTTTCCTCACCAATCCTTATGGCGATGTTTGTAACAAATGTTGCCATGGGAATAATCGCCAGAACAATGCCTCAAATAAATATCTTTATGCTGTCGTTTCCTATATATATTGGATTATCTTTAATAATAATGGGTATATTTATGCCATTTTTCTTTAAATTTATAAAAAAAACGATGTATTGGATGATATTGGATGTAAATAAAACAATTCAATTGATGGGGAGCTGATATGTCTATATTTCAGGATGAAAGAACAGAGCCGGCAACCCCGAAACGACGGGAAGAGGCAAGGAAAAAGGGCAATGTTCCAAAGACAAGAGAGCTATCGTCTGCACTGCTGATAATTTCTCTTGCTATTCTATTCTATTTTTACGGTAACAGTTTCAATTTATCTTTGATGGAGATGTTTGAATATTATTGGGGCAATCTTCCTCATTCTATAAGTTTATCAATGATTATAACTCTTATGCTAAGTGTCGAACAGTATTTCTTAAAGATAATAGCACCTGTCTTTATTACTTTTACATTAGTTGTTCTGTTTTCTCATCTGATCCAGACAGGATTTATTTTTAGTACTCAGGCCATAACACCTGATTTATCTCGTATAAGCCCTGTCAATGGACTTAAAAGACTATTTTCTATCAGTGCCTTGGTGGAACTTTTAAAGTCTATGATAAAGCTTTTTATCATAGGATATCTGGCCTATAAAGTACTGGCTCCTGAAGCGGCCAATCTTTCTTCCTTTATGTCTGCCCCTGTTTCTCAAACTCTTCTGTATGCATCAAAACTCTGTTTTAAGCTTCTGATGTCATGTGGAACAGCTCTCCTTGTCATCTCTTTACTGGATTATCTGTTTCAGAGATACCAGTATGAGCAGAATCTTAAGATGACAAAGCAAGAGGTAAAAGAAGAGATGAAGGAAAGAGAAGGAGATCCAAAGATAAAGGCAAGGATAAGAAATCTTCAGAGACAGTTGGCCATGAGCAGGATGATGCAGGAGGTGCCCAAGGCAGATGTGGTTATAACTAATCCTACCAAGATAGCTGTGGCAATAAAGTATGACAGCAAAAGCATGTATGCCCCGAAGATAGTGGCAAAAGGATATGGATACATAGCCTCTAAGATAAAAGAGATAGCCAGAAGATATGGGATTCCTGTGCTTGAGAACAAATGGCTTGCCAGGATGTTGGTAAAGATTGATGTAGGAGATTACATCCCTGCAAAGCTTTATAGAGCAGTTGCAGAGATATTGGCTTACATATATCAGCTCAGAGGAGGCTATCATGAAGTGGCTTAATAGGGTTGACATGATAGCAGCACTCGGATTTGTGATGATCCTGATCGTTATGGTAGTACCTGTTCCTGCCTTTATGCTGGATCTGCTTTTGTCCTTTAATATCAGCTTTTCACTTATAATACTTTTGGTTTCCATGTATATATCTCATCCTCTGGAGCTTTCTGCATTTCCTTCAATACTCCTTATGGCAACCCTCTTCAGGCTTTCTCTAAACATCTCTTCCACAAGGCTTATCCTTTTGCACGGAAATCAGGGTCCGCTTGCTGCTGGCAGAGTAATCCACTCCTTTGGTCAGTTTGTTGTGGGAGGAAATTATGTTGTTGGATTTATAGTGTTTTTGATCCTTGTAGCCATAAACTTCATAGTGATTACTAAGGGAGCAGGAAGGATAGCAGAGGTGGCTGCAAGATTTACCTTAGATGCCATGCCTGGAAAGCAGATGAGTATAGATGCAGATCTGAACGCAGGGATTATTGATGAGCAAGAGGCAAGAAGGAGAAGAGAAGATATAGCAAGAGAAGCGGATTTTTACGGTGCCATGGATGGTGCAAGCAAATTTGTAAGAGGAGATGCCATAGCATCTATCATAATCACGGCAATTAATATCATTGGTGGCCTTATCATAGGAGTGCTTCAGAAGGGAATGCCAGTGGCAAAAGCAGCCTGTACATATACCATACTTACTGTGGGTGATGGTCTGGTAAGTCAAATACCTGCCCTGATAATTTCAACAGCAGCAGGTATTGTAATTTCAAGGGCTTCTTCTGCCTCTAATCTGGCAGAAGAAATGGGGAGGCAGCTTTTCTCATATCCAAAAGCTATTCAAACAGCATCCTTTATACTGATTGGTCTTGGGTTAGTGCCGGGACTTCCGCATATTCCATTTATGTTACTGGGTCTTGCCATGGGTGGGATTGGTTTACTGAAAGAGAGGCTTAGTTCAAAGCCTGTTGAGGAAGAAGAGGAGCAGCCAGAACAGGAAGAAGAGATAAAGGTAATTCCTCCTGATCCTATAAGCATTGAGATTGGATACAGACTCATCGGTCTTATAGATGTGGAGCAGGGAGGAGACATCTTAGAGAGAATAAAAATGATCAGAAAAAAGTATGCTCAGGAAATGGGATTTATTCTTCCTCCTGTGAGGATAAAGGACAATTTAGAGCTTTCTCCAAATGAGTATGTGATTCTTATAAAAGGGGTAGATGTAGCAAGAGGAGAACTTATGATTGGACATTATTTGGCCATAAATCCCGGAAATATCAAGGATAATATACAGGGTATTCCCACAAAAGATCCAGTATTCGGACTTCCTGCCAAATGGATAAAAGAAAGCAATGTAAAGGTGGCAAAAGAGCTGGGTTATACTGTGGTGGATCCATCCACTGTGCTGATGACCCATTTTACAGAGATAGTCAAATCTTATTGTCATGAACTTCTGGACAGAGAAGAGGTACAGGCTCTTATAGACAACATAAAGAGTACACATCCAAAGGTAGTAGAAGAGCTGATTCCCAATCTGCTCACACTCGGGGCAGTTCAAAAGGTGCTTCAGAATCTTTTAAAAGAACAGGTTCCTATAAGGGACATTGTTACCATATTGGAAACTCTTGCAGATTATGCTCCTGTTACAAAAGATTCGGATATACTTACAGAGTATGTAAGGGAAAAACTCAGAAGGCATATAGTAAAACAGTATGTTACAGATGGTATTCTCTATGTGGCTACATTGGATCATGAGTTAGAGAGAATCATAGAGGAATCAGCAAAACAGACCAGTTTTGGTCTATATCCTGTGCTTCCACCAGATGTATTGAACAAATTCCTTGCTGAACTGAATAACAAGATAAAAAAGCTTGATGTCGAGGGACATCTTCCTATAATTCTCTGCTCTCCTAATGTGAGGAGATTGGTAAAAAAGCTGACAGAGAAAAGCATGCCAAGTCTAGTTGTGCTTTCTTACACAGAAATACCGAACCAAGTAAAAATAAAATCAGTTGGAATAATAGGGGTGGATAGAGATGAGGATAAGAAAGTTTCAGGCAAGAACAACTAAGGAAGCGCTGGACCAAGTAAAGAAGACCCTTGGTCCAGATGCCTTGGTGCTTTCTGTAAAGAAATGTGGGCTGTTGAATAAGTATGTGGAGGTAACTGCTGCTATAGATAGCCCGGATGAGCCTATTGGGGAATCAGTAGATAGCCAACTTAATACCATGCAGGAGCTAAACCTGATTCAAGATCAGATAAAAGAGCTGAAAGAGATAATTAGATCCTTTATTCCCACAGGCTCTTTTGGAAATGGAGTCTTACCTTTTTTCCAGCAGGTGAGAAAAAGAGGGCTTTCTGAGGAGATAGCTCTGAAGCTGGTAGAGGCATTGGAGGAAGGAGTTCTGAAAGAAGGAATAGATAAGGATATGTCGCTTAAAGACTTTCTGTATGAGCTTTTGAGCAGGTTAGTGGATGTGTATCCTCCGATATATGAGACCAATAAAAGAATGGCTCTGTTCTTAGGACCTACAGGCTCAGGTAAAACTACAAGTTTGGCAAAGCTTGCTGGACAGCTTGCAAAGAACTTCAAGATCGGGATTATTTCTCTATGCGATTCCTCCTGCGGAAGTTTAAACTTGGGGTACTATGCAGATCAATTACAATTGCCATTCCTTATTGCCAAAAATGCCTCTGAGCTCAGCAGATGCATAGAATCTTATTCTGATAAAGACTTCATACTGATAGATACTCCGGGAATAAATCCAAATGATCTTTCTTCTAAGCAGACCCTCCTGAAGCTTATAAGGATGGTAAGTCAAGGTTTGATAACCTATGTGGTGTTAGATGTTCGCACAAAGGATGAAGAAATCCTGAATTTTGTGAGAGCAGTAAAACCGATAGAGATTTCTGCTCTGTTTTTTACAAAGATAGATGAGGCAGATGCAGTGGGTACCATATTCAATCAGATGATCTATACAGGAATACCTCTTTCTTACATAGGAACAGGAAGTTCTGTTCCAGAAGACTTAGAGATAGTAACACCATATAGGCTTATAGATCTCATAATAAACCTTAGGAGTGAAGGAGATGTTAAAGGAAGTGAAAAAATTCGGCAATACTATAGGCAATAGGATGTTTACCTTGGGATACCTGAGCAAAGTTGCAAAAGGAGACAACACAAGGGTCTTATCTATTACGAGCGGAAAAGGTGGGGTTGGAAAGACAAACATTGCAACAAATTTAGCATGTGCGTTGGTTCAGGAAGGCAAAAAGGTGCTTGTTTTTGATGCGGATTTGGGATTAGCCAATATAGATATTCTTATGGGTATAACTCCTAAGTATACCATAGAGCATGTGATAAAAGGAAAAAAAAGACTCTCTGATGTAATAATTGATACTCCTGAAGGAATTCATATTCTTCCGAGCAGTTCTGGAGTGGAAGAACTTACCAACCTAAGCTTATTTCAAAAGAAGAGACTAATAGAGGAGTTTTCTCTCTTAAATGACACCTATGATTTTATAATAATAGATACCCCTGCTGGTATATCATCCAATGTGATCTACTTTAACCTTGCAGCCAATGAAATCATAAATGTCATAGAGCCCGATCCTACCTCTTTTACTGATGCTTATGCCTTGATGAAGGTGTTGTCTGTTAGATATGGAGTGGAGGAGTTTAACATAGTTGTAAACTGTGTTGATTCAGAAATTCAAGCAAAAGAGATATTTCAGAAGATGAACATGGTTTGTGAAAGATTTCTTCAGATTAGGCTCAGGTATCTGGGGCATATATTTAAAGACAAAAAGCTTGTTCAGGCCGTAAGAAATCAAAGGCCTGTTATAACACTTTATCCATACTCTAAGGCAAGCAAATGTATCTGTAACTTGTGTAATACCATTTGCAGAGTTGTGCCAAGAAGCAAAGAATCAGGTTTTAGAAGATTTTTAAACAAATTATTTTGCAAGGAGGAAAAATATAATGAGAAAGTTAAATCAAACAGCAAAGGTCTATAAAAAAGCGCAGGAAAGCGCGCGTGAGGCTATGATAGTGGAATATCTGCCTTTAGTGAAGCGCATCGTGGACAAAATGAGCGTTTACTTGCCACCAGCAGTTGACAAGGATGACCTTATAGAGGCGGGGATTGTAGGCCTTATAGATGCTGTTGATAAATATGATCCAGATAAGAAATGCAAGTTTAGTACTTATGCCAGATTCAGGATAAAGGGAGCAATTATGGATGAGCTGAGGTCATTAGATATTATGCCCAAGTCTATGAGGCAGAAATCCAAACAGATAGAAGAAACCTATTCAAAATTAGAGAATATACTTGGTCGTTCTCCCACAGAAAAGGAAATGGCAGAGGAGCTTGGTATAACAGAGGCTCGTTACAATAAGCTGATGTATGAACTTAGAAGTGCGTTCATAATAAACTTTGATGACTTTAAGAGCTTAAAGATAGACGATGATGACAATGATGGTTTTGAAGCCCTGTTAAAAAGTGATGAACCAGCTCCGGATCAGAAGCTCCTTTTTAAAGAACTCTGTGATATCTTGGCGGAAGAGATAGAAAAACTGCCAGAAAGAGCAAGACTTGTGCTTACCCTCTATTATTACGAAGATATGACTATAACTGAAATAGCAAAGATCTTGGATCTTGCAAAATCCACAGTTTCAGAGACGCACACAAAGGCTTTGATGACCTTAAGGGCCAGATTAAGAAAAAGGTTAGGCAAGGAGGAGTAAGCAGTGGATAAGGTGATAGACGAACTGGGTTTATACCTTTCTTTTGCCAAGCTGAAACACAGGATAATAGCAGGAAACATAGCAAATGCAGAAACTGCATATTACCGTGCATTTGATCTTGTATTTAGGAAAGTATTTGAAAAGTCAAACAATATCAGATGGGTGGATATGAAGGTCACCAATAATAGACATATCAAGCCAGTTTCCTTATTCAGACCTGCTCCAAAGCTCGTGGCTGCTCCTGTCCTACTGTCAGGACAGGAGCAGAACAGAGTAGATTTAGAGTATCAGATGGCACAGCCTGCTGAAAACACCATGAATTATCAAATAGCATCCCAGCTTTTGGCAAAAAGGTTTGAAGAGATAAAGCTGGCTATTGAGGGGAGGTGATTTAAATGGCGCCATTTATGGCATTTAAGATATCAGCTTCTGGACTCATGGTTCAGCGACTCAGGATGAATATTATTCAAGCAATATTGCTAACGCAGAAACAACAGGACTCCTAATGGAAATGGTCCTTCCAGGAGAAAAGACATATTTTTAATGAGTGTTCCTGTGACAAACGGCATATATGCAGTAGCACCTGTATCTATAATAAATGATCCCAGACCTTTCAGAGTGGTTTATGACCCTAAGCATCCAGATGCCGATGAAAATGGATATGTCAAACTACCAAATGTAAAGCCTATAGAAGAGATAATTAACTGACCTTACGCAAAAGTTTTTATCTCACGAGGGAGGGATAAGAGCGAATGCGGTATTGGGACAAAAGGGTTTTTCGTCTGCTCCGAGTCTCTCGGGCTGGTCTCTTCTGTGACTTATCTATGGGAGATACCTGCCCCCTTCACATTCCCGTCACTCAGCTATTAATCAAATATGCTTACCAATGGGCTTGGATGTGTGGTAAAGGACTATGCTTGTTTTCGAGAGACTTGAGTGACGGGCTGCGGTTTCCCCCACAGATAAGCCACGAAGAGACAGCACCCTTTCGACAGTCGCATCCGAAAAACTCCCTTGCCCTTATTCCACTTCTGGTCTTACCCCTATATTGCATACAGATAAAACAGAAACTTTTGCATAAGGTCAGTGATTAATATGATCTCCGTAGTGAGAGCATATGAGGCAAATGTGGCTGTAATAAATAATACAAAATCAATGGATCTAAAGATTTTAGAGATACTTAGATGATAAGTGCTGTGGAAAACCAAAAGATAATAAAGGAATCAAAACGATTATTTGTAGGTCAGGGATTTTCCCTGCTTCTTTTAGAACTTCTTGATAAATCCCTGCTACAAACAGAACAAAGCATGAATTTAAAAGATGATAGTATTTCTCCTGTAAAAGGAGAAGTCCAAGATAGCAATCCAGATATTTGGACTTCTGGTGCTATGATATCGGATAAAGATTCCAAAGGTGGAATAGATCCAGATCTGATAGCTTATGGTAATAAGGAGAAAAAAGAAACAAATTTTTCACAAAACTTTACAAAAGGACAAAAGACACACTTTCCTCTACAAGATGCTCAGACAGTAACATTCTTTTTGAGACATGAAAAATTACTCAATGAGCATACAAATAGTAGGATTAGCGATGATGAGATAGAGGTCTGGCATAGGCAATTTGTAGAGGGATTACAGGAACATTCTAAGGTAAAGGAAGATAAGGTGAAAGGAGTAAATACTCAAGAAAATGTTGTAAAAAAGCTATCTGTCACACAAAAAGATAAACCTATGCAACAGATAAAAATAAAAAATGAAATAGAAAAGAAAAATTACACTGCTAAGACAGGAGATAAAAGCTTAGGTAAAGCTTTAGATTTAAAAGAATTGCTTTCATCAGATAAACAAATAGTTTTAAAAGGGAAGAATCTGCCTTCTATAACTCAGAAACAGATTCATAAAGAGTTAAATCTTCATCTACAGAATTCTAAGGAAATGATTCTTAAGTCAAAAGAATATGCCCAGATTCGGATAAGGAAAATCCATACTTCTACTGAAAAGCAGATAAGTGATCAAAAAAAGAACTTTTTACATATTCAGGATACAGGGATTATTAAGAAAGAAGACTCAGAAAGTCCGCCAAAAGCTCATATAAGAGGAATAAGACAGGTGAATACTAAAAAGAACTTTATTCTTTTAACATCAGGAGATGAAAAACAGAGCAGGCAGAACACCGGCTTGGAAGATCTAAATAACCCTAATAAAATGATCTTGCATAATTCTTTGATTAAAAAAGAAGACTCTATTTACCAAGAAAAATTAGTTTTCAGAGTAAATCCTGCTACAAATGATTCTCAGAATAACAATCATATCTATAAAGTAGATTTGATAAATAAGTTAGCTGATGTAATTCATTATACAGCAAAGTCTCATAAAAAGGAGGAGCTTATAGTTCATCTTAAACCAGAATTTTTAGGAAAACTTAAGATAAAGCTTGCTTTTGAAGATGGTCACCTAAGAATAGAGCTTTTTACAGAAAGTCATTTAGTAAAAGAGGCCTTAACTTCTCATGTTTCAGTATTGCAGAGGATTTTGCTTGACAAAGGCATTCCTGTACAGGAGATAGAAATTTTTCTGAGTTGGCAGGGATCTCAAAATGACAGACGTTTTACAAAAAATAAGTTCAGACCTTCTCACTGGAAAGTGGATAGCTTTGAAGAAGATATTGTGTCTCCATCCTCTCATAAAAAAAATTGGGAATTAGAGGATGGAGAGGGATTGGAATACTGGGCATAAAAAAGGAGGTGATAAAACATGCAAGCCCAAGACATAAATGGAAAAAGTGCAGTTTACATGTTGATTGTCAACAAAAGTGACCCCCTATCGGAAAATAAAAATGACCCTCCCCCAACTTTTTATTTTCATGACACATTCCAAGGTCAATTATCCTTGGAGACTTTTATTTTTGAGCTTATTTTTG
>Ga0256842_1001245_pt1 | contig 20937 bp, 11 predicted proteins | sample 4559240metaG_FD_185973 | JGI IMG/M metagenome (GOLD analysis project Ga0256842, IMG submission 185973) | Hydrothermal vent microbial communities from Guaymas Basin, Mexico - 4559-240 | ecosystem: Environmental > Aquatic > Marine > Hydrothermal vents | place: Mexico: Guaymas Basin | collected... | reverse complement strand
ATTGGAATATAACGCACAAACATTAGAAAAAAATTGGCAAGAGTATTGGGAGGTAAACAAAAGTTTTGAACCAAATGAGGACTTTACAAAAGAGAAAAAATACATCCTTTCAATGTTTCCTTTTCCTAGTGGTCGTCTTCACATGGGTCATGTTAGAAACTACACTTTAAGTGATGCATTTGCTCGTTACTACCGTCAACAAAACTTTAATGTTTTACACCCTATCGGGTTTGACAGTTTTGGAATGCCAGCTGAAAATGCAGCTATAAAAAATGGTTCACACCCTAAGGGTTGGACTTATGACAACATAGACTATATGAAAAAAGAGTTTAAAACTCTTGGTTTTTCTTTCTCAAAAGAGAGAGAGTTAGCTACAAGTGATGAACTCTACACTAAGTTTGAGCAAGGTTTTATCATAGATATGTTTGAAAAAGGGCTTCTTTACCGTGAAAAAGGTCTACTAAACTGGTGTCCACATGATGAAACAGTTTTAGCAAATGAGCAAGTTATAGATGGTTGTTGTTGGAGATGTGATACCCCTATAGTAAAAAAAGATATGAACCAATACTACTTCAAAATCACTCAATATAGTGATGAACTTTTAGATGATTTGAAAAAGCTAGAGGGTGGTTGGCCTAAACAAGTTCTAACGATGCAAGAGAACTGGATAGGAAAATCAAACGGATTAGAGTTTGACCTATATCTAGATGCTGAAAGTAAAGTAAAGTTAAATGACTCATTTGAAAAATTTGATGTTTTTACAACTAGACCTGACACTATCTATGGAGTAAGTTACACAGCACTTGCACCTGAACATGATATAGTTACTTATATGATAGAGAACTCTCTTTTAGATGCCGATACTATCGCTAAGATAAAAGAGATGAAAAACACATCTAGCATTGATAGACAAAAAGAAAAGTCAGGTGTACCTCTTGGCATCAATGTTATCCATCCACTTACAAAAAAACTTATCCCTGTTTGGATAGCTAACTTTGTACTTATGGACTATGGAAGTGGTGCAGTTATGGCTGTTCCTGCCCATGATGATAGAGATTATGACTTTGCAAAAAAGTATGATTTAGCTATAAATGCAGTTATAAAACCAAAAGATGGTGAGTTTAACTTAGAAAAATCTGCTTTTACAGATAGAGGTATCTTGTTTAACTCAGGTGAATTTGATGGACTAGATAGCAAAAAATCTCAGTACAACATCATAAAGTATTTTGAAGAAAATAATCTTGGTCGCAAAACTACAAACTATAAACTAAAAGATTGGGGTGTAAGTCGTCAAAGATATTGGGGTGCTCCTATACCTTTTGTTCATTGTGAAGATTGTGGCATCGTTATGGAGAAAAAAGAAAATCTCCCTATCGCTCTACCTGATGATGTAGAGATAAACGGAGAGGGTAGCCCACTAGAAAATCACCCAACATGGAAAAAGTGTAAATGTCCAAACTGTGGTAAAGATGCAACAAGAGAAACTGACACTATGGATACTTTCGTAGAATCTAGTTGGTACTTTTTAAGATTTTGTGCAAGTCAAGCAAACTGGGAAGATGAAGCTTTTTCAAAAGAGCAGATTAGCTACTGGATGGGGCAGGGTGGAGTTGATCACTACATAGGTGGCATCGAACATGCGATACTACACCTACTTTATGCAAGATTTTTTACAAAAGTTTTTAGAGATTTAGGTTATTTAGATTTTGATGAGCCATTTGGTAAACTTTTAACTCAAGGTATGGTTTTAAAAGATGGTGCTAAGATGTCTAAGTCAAAAGGAAATACAGTTGACCCTGATGAGCTTATAGAGAAGTATGGTGCAGATACAGCAAGACTTTTCATACTTTTTGCAGCTCCACCAACACAAGAGTTAGAGTGGAATGACAGTGGTGTTGAGGGTTCATATAAGTTTATAAAAAGATTTTTTGACAGAAGTTCAAATGCTAAAAAATGTGATGCTAAACCTAGCATAGACCATTCAACCTTATCTAAAGATGAAAAATTTGCAAGAAGAAAAGTTTATGATGCTCTAGTTCGTGCAAATGATGTTTACAATGAGCGATACACTTTTAACACTATGATAGCAGGTGTTATGGAAGCTATGAATGCACTAAATACTCAGAAAAATGAAGATATTTGGACTGAGGGTTATTGGATACTAGCATCTATCATGGAGCCTGTTATACCTCATGTTTGTTGGGCTATTTCAGATGAAAAATTTGGACTTAAAAACTTAACTAAACAAGAGGTTTTAGAAGAGGTTTTTGTAGAGGATAGCATCACTTTAGGTGTATCTATAAATGGAAAAGCAAGAACAGAGATAGAAGTAACTCCAGATGCTACAAAAGATGACATTATCGCTATGGCTAAAGATGCTGGAGCTAAATGGCTAGAGGGTAAAACTATAGTAAAAGAGATAGTTGTTCCTAAAAAACTTGTAAATCTTGTAGTTAAAGGTTAGTAGTTTGAGAATATTTGTACTGATTTTTGTAACACTTTTCTTTGCATCTTGTGGGTATCAACCTAGTTCTAAATTTGCACGAAATGTAGTGGGTGAAAAGATTAGTACAAGTGTAGTTATCTCTGCTCGTGACCCTGAAAATAGTGTGCTTATAAAGGATGCTGTTGATTCGGCTATTATAGAGATTTTTCATGCTTCATTGGTAGATAAAAAAGATGCTCAAGTAGATTTAAAGTTAAGTATAGAAGACCCATCTTATTCACCTATTCAGTATGATAAAAATGGATATATTGTCGCTTATCGTACAACGATTATACTAAATATACAAAAGTATTTTAATGGGATTTCTAAGAGTTATAAAACTAAAGGGACTTATGATTTTACAATAGCTCCAAACTCTGTTATAACTGACCAAGAAAGATTTCAAGCTATAAAATTTGGAGCGAAAAAAGCTATAAAATCATTTATAGCTAAGGTTTCAGCAGAGGGTTCTAGAGGTATAGAAAAATAGATTAATTTAAGGAAATAAATATGACAGTTCAAAATATTATAAAAAAAGCGATAAAACGCTTAGAACTTGAAGGTAAACTTTTAACACCAGATTTTTATGCAGAGGCTTTTTGCAAAGAGGCTTTAAAAGCTGGTATTCAATCAGATGACTGTAATAAAATCGATGGTTTTAAAAATAGTCTTAACAAAGAGTTTCAAAAAGAGTTAAAACAGTACAATATAAAAACAATGGCAGAGCTAAGTCGTTTTCTTATCTCTAAACTAAATAGAACAAATCCATCACATTGTTCTAGTATATTAGAATCTCAAACAATTCTTGTTAAAAAGATTTTAAATGCTATTGCACTACTGCATAATCAACAAGCAACAGAGTTAGCAAAACAAAATATGAAGTTATTATCTGGAGAACCAAGTAGTTCAGAGATAGATCAGTTTAGACAATTATGGATAAATTTTGTAGAATCTTATGATGATACTTTTTTATATAAGTTAAAATCATTGGGACATATTGATAATGTTGATTTGAAAAAAAGTATCGAAAATTTAAAAATTTCAAAAACAGATAATAACCAAAAATCGCAATCTGTAAAATTAAAAGAGATAGCTTCTCTTTTAGTATCTTCTTTAGTTCCATCAATCTCTGCAAAAGCTGATGAGAAGATAGTAAGTCTTAGTAAAAAGATAAAAAAAGACCCACAAATGCTTGATAATGATGGTATAGATAAAGAGATACAAAAAGCTATATCGCTTAGAATACTGCTTGATAAAGAGAGTGTAAAAGAGATGATAGCATCTTTAGATGGTGTCTTAGATAAGCTTTCAAGTAGAATTATAGAGATGATAGAATCTTCTGACTCTTCAAATGAAGAGATTAAAGGTATCAAAAAAGAGTTAGAAACTTATACTGAACATAATGGAACAAATTTTAAAAAAGCACATAAAAAACTTTTAACAATTGCTGTTTCACTAGAAGAGCATACTAAATCTTTAAGTCATGATTTAAGAATACATAGTAATGAAGTATCAATGCTTGATAAAAAAGTTAAAGAGTTAGAAAAAGAGTTGAAAAAAGCTAAAGATGCTTCAAAAGAGGATTTTTTAACTAAGCTTTATAATAAACGAGCCTTAGATGAACATATGGAGATTAAAGAGGGTGAATATAAAAGATATGGACACAACTATTCTATTGTAATGTTTGATCTTGATCATTTTAAAAATGTAAACGATACTTATGGTCATGCAGCAGGAGATGCTGTTTTAGCAGCTTTTGCTAAAATCTTAAAACATGAGACTAGAAATGTAGATGTTGTTGGTCGTTTTGGAGGGGAAGAGTTTATGGCACTTCTTGAAGAAACAGATGCAAAAGGTGGATTTATATTTGCTGATAAAGTAAGAAAGCATGTTCAAAAAGCTCGTTTTATGTACAAAGGTAAAAGAATAGCCGTTACTGTTAGTTGTGGAGTTAGTGAAAGAAAAGCAAATTCTTCTCTTCAAAGTACAATTAATAATGCTGATGAATTTTTATACTATGCAAAAGAACATGGAAGAAATCAAGTAGCATATAAGAGATAAAATGCTTGATAAATATTTAAGTAATAAGCCACTTTATTATGATGAGATAGATTATATGCGAATGCCTCGCATATATAAAAAGATAAAAAAAAATTTAGCTACACCAAAGATTATACATCTTATAGGAACTAATGGTAAAGGTACTACTGGAAGATTTTTAGCCTCTGCTTTACACTCTATAGGTTTTAGTGTTGGTCATTATACTTCACCACATATCTTAGAATTTAATGAACGGATATGGTTAAATGGTTCTAATGTCTCTAATGAAGTTTTAGAAAAAGCTCATATTAAATTACAAAATATTTTAGAAAAAGAAGATTCAGAGTCTTTAAGTTACTTTGAATATACAACTTTACTAGCTCAAATAGTTTTTAATAATTGCAGATATGTAGTTCTTGAAGCTGGGCTTGGTGGGGAGCATGATGCAACAGCTGTTTTTGATAAGATTTTGACTTTAGTTACACCTATAGACTTTGATCATGAGGCTTTTCTAGGTTCAACTATAGAAGAGATAGCAACAACAAAATTAAATGCTGTGCAAAATAATTTTATCATAGCAAATCAAAAACATGATAGGGTTATAGAAATTGCAAAAAGATTTAAAGATGAAAAAAATTTAAATCTAAAAAGTATAGATGATTTACTCGATAAAACAGATTTGATAAAGATAAAAAATATTTCTGAACAATTAAACCTTGTGGATTATCTAAAAGATAACCTTTCATTAAGTATAAGTGCTTTAAAATTTTTAGGGATTGATTATAAAGAGGATGATTTTACTGATGCTAGATTATTTGGAAGATTAACAAAAATCAAACCAAATATCATCTTAGATGTTGGACACAATACCTTAGCAGCATCTTCAATTTTAAAAGCTTTAAACCAAAAAAAATATGTATTAATATATAATAGCTATAAAGATAAAAATTATAAAGAGATATTAAATATACTAAAACCAATTATAAGTAGAGTTGAGATAATAAAAGTAGATGATTTACGGATAGAATCAATAGATAAGCTTCAAAAGGTTATTGATAATATGGGATTAGATTGTAGATATTTTGAAAAATGTAATGATGATGAAGAATATTTAGTATTTGGTTCATTTAGTGTTGCAGAAGTATTTTTAAAAGTAGACTTCTTGCATAACCTATGAAATTGAAAATATTACTCAGAGTGCATTAATTTTTTTAAGAAAAGATTGAGTAATAGCCGTAGCTATTGCGATAGCTTTTCTTAAAAAAAGTGATGTGCTAAGGGTGATAGTTTCTTTTCACTAGGTTATGTAAGAAGTCTAGTACAAAAAGGTTAAATATGGATGATCATTTTACAATAACAATTCATGATGACAATGGTATTAAACAGCTTAATTTTCATCAATTTGTTAAAAATGTTATATTTTATACATTGGTTTTTTTTGGAATTGTAGCTGTTATCGCAGTTGGAACAATTTTATATCTGGATAAAGAAGTATCAAATATTGAGTCTAAACGATTAGAGGTTAAAGAAGCCTATAATAATCTTAAAAATAAAAACTCAAATTTAAAAAAAGAGATAGAAAAAACTAATGTAGCTTTAATAGCTAAAAAAAATGAACTAAATTCAGTGTCAGATTCTCTTTCTGAAATAGAGGTATTAATAGGTCTAAATCCAATTGAATCTAGTTCACTTCAAGAGAGAGTAGATAGTGCTAAACAAAGTTCTCAACATAGAGCTACACTTTTACAACTTATACCAAGTGGTTCACCTATTAATTATAAGGGAATAACAAGTAAATTTGGTTATAGAATCCATCCAACACTAAAAAGAAAAGAGTTTCATCGTGGCTTAGATATGAGAGCAAAGATGAATACACCTGTATATGCTCCAGCAGATGGCATAGTTGAATGGGCAGGTTTTCATAAAAGTAGTGGATTTGGAAACTTAGTAATACTTCAGCATAGTTATGGTTTTAGAACAAATTTTGGGCATTTAAACAAAATTGTGGTAAAATCTCGCCAGTTTGTAAAAAAGGGTACACTCATAGCATATACTGGTAATTCAGGTTTAAGTAGTGGACCACATTTACATTATGAGATAAGATTCTTATATAAAGCAATTAATCCATATTATTTTGTAAAATGGAATATGAAAAATTACAGTGAGATATTTGAAAAGGAAAAGAAAATACCATGGCAATCTTTAATAGCAGCGACAGCTCAAATAAAAGTACAAAGACCGACTCAGACACTACCATCATCACAAAAGGTAGTTCAATCAAAGGGGAGATGACTCTCTCTTGTAACTTATATGTAGATGGTGAATTTGAGGGGATTATAAACTCTCAAAAAGAGGTAAATATAGGTAAAAATGGTCGCATCAAAGGTGATATTTTTACAACAAGACTTGTAGTTCAAGGTAGTATTGAGGGTAATGTAAACTCTGCTAGGGTAGAGATAAAAGCTGGTGGAAGAATCAGTGGTACACTTGAATCTTCTGAACTTGTTATAGAAGCTAAAGGTATTTTTGAGGGTAATTCTGTACTAAAAGATACAAACCAAAAAATCACTACTCAAAAACAACAAATTAATAAATAGCAGTTTAAATAATATGTCACAAAGTGTATTATATGAGTACCTAAAAACTACTAAAAAGCAAGATTTAGAACTTCTTATATGTGAAGATTTTAAAGAGGCTAAAGAGTTAGAAAGTGTAGCAAAATTCTTTAAAAAAGATGTTTTACTTTTTCCTGATTTTCGTGCATCTTTTGGAGATGATTTACGAACATATAAGGAGGAGTTACACCAACTCTTCTCAGCTCTTCGCATCTACTACAAAGCTAAGAAAAAACCACTTATTATAAGTCCATTAAAAACTTTACTTTTTAATCTACCAAATAAAGAACTTTTAGATGCCACAACCATAGAATTTGGTGAAAATATAAATCTAAAAGAGTTTAAAGAAAAGATGCTTTTTTGGGGTTATAGTTTTGTAGATATGGTGCAAGTTGAGGGTGAGATCTCTTTTCGTGGCGATATTATAGATATATATCCACCAGCATCAGAAAAACCATATAGAATATCTTTGTTTGATGATGAGATAGAGCAGATAAAACAGTTTGAACTAGAGAGTCAAAGAACATCAAAAGATGAACTAGATAGCTTTGAACTTTGTCCTGCTTTTTACTCTTTTAGTGAAGAAGAGTTTAATAGTATCAATGAAAAGATAGAAGTTAGTGAATTTGATACTTTAGAAAAAGATGTAGCATCTTTAGGACTTTGGTATCTACAAAATAATGCTTCAAACTTTTTAAATGGTAAAATCGTAAAACTTATAAGAGAGTTAGATGGTGTTTTGGTAGATGCTTATGCACTAAATGAACCAACTCTAAGCCGTGAAGAGTTTAACTTAGAGATATTACCAGATACTGATAATTATAAAGATTTAGTAGTTGCTGATTTTCATACACTACTAAAAGTTCATAAAACTAAAAAGATAACTCTGATAGGTGCAAATGAAGCTGTAATGAAGCAAGTTGGCATCTTCGATAGAGATGATATAGAAAAAGTTTATGCTCCATATATCTTAAATATCATCTCAAAAGATGAGTTAGTTGTTTCACTAAACAAACCTGATAAAAAAAGAAGAAGACGAAAAAGTTCTATTTTACTAGATGATTTAAAAGCTGGAGATTATGTAGTTCATGAGGATTATGGTGTTGGGATATTTGAAAAGATAGAACAAACTGAGATTTTAGGTGGCATCAAAGATTTTCTAGTTATAAAGTATGTTGGTGATGATAAAATCCTTTTACCAGTTGAAAACTTAGACTTTATAGACCGTTATATGGCTAGTGGTGGTTCAACTCCAGTTCTTGATAGACTTGGAAAGGGTAGTTTTGGCAAACTAAAAGCCAAAGTTAAAAAACGACTTTTTGAGATAGCTGGAAGTATAGTAAACACAGCAGCAGCAAGACAACTTATAAAATCACCTAAGATAAATATAGATAAATCTGAGTTAAAAGCATTTCAAAAACTTGCAGGGTTTGACTACACAGAAGACCAAACTCAGTCTATAGATGAGATTATCACTCAGATGAGTTCAGGTCATATAATGGATAGACTTTTAAGTGGTGATGTTGGTTTTGGTAAAACTGAGGTTGCTATGAACACTATCTTTGCATCTTATAAGTCAGGTTATCAATCAGCTTTTATAGTTCCCACAACTTTGCTTTCTGCTCAACATTTTAGAAGTCTTGATGAAAGATTTAAAGATATGGGCATCAGATATGCAAGGCTAGATAGATTTGTAAGTGCTAAAGATAAGAAAAACATCATAAGTGCATTGGCATCAGGGGAACTTGATTGTGTTGTTGGTACTCACTCTTTGTTTGGGCTAGATTTTAAAAACTTAGGTGTTGTTATAGTTGATGAGGAACATAAGTTTGGAGTAAAACAAAAAGAGAAGATAAAAGAGCTTTACTCAACTGTTCATATGCTAAGTATGAGTGCTACCCCTATACCTCGTTCACTAAATCAAGCACTAAGTAGCATAAAAACTATGAGCCAACTTTTAACTCCACCTAGTGAGAGACAAGGTGTTAGAACTTTTGTAAAAGAGTATAATGAAAAGCTTATAAAAGAGGTTATCATGCGAGAACTTCGCCGTGGTGGGCAAGTTTTTTATGTGCATAACTCTATAGACCATATGCCTATAAAACTAGGTGAATTAAAAGCGATTTTACCAGACTTGAGAATCGTGATGCTACACTCAAAGATAAGTGCCGTTCAAACAGAAAAAGAGTTGCTAAAGTTTGAAGCAGGGGAATATGACCTTATGATAGCAACTAGCATCATTGAGAGTGGTATCCATATGCCAAAAGTAAATACCATCCTAGTAGATGGTGCAGACAGATTTGGTATTGCAGATTTGCATCAACTTCGTGGAAGAGTGGGGCGAGGTAGTTATGAGGGTTTTGCATACTTTATAGTTGAGAACAAAAACAACTTAACAGATGAGGCAAAAAAACGACTTTTAGCACTTGAATCTAACTCATTTTTGGGTAGTGGTTCAGTTCTTGCACATCATGACTTAGAGATAAGGGGTGGTGGTAACTTAGTGGGAGATGCTCAAAGTGGACATATAAAAAATATAGGTTATTCACTATATCTTAGAATGTTAGAAGATGCCATAAAAGAGTTAAGTAACACAAAAGAGGAAGAGAGAGTAAAAGTAGATATAAAACTAACTATATCTGCTTTTATATCTGATGAAGTAGTAACAGAAGATAGACTTCGCTTAGACATATACAGACGACTTTCACAATGTGAAGAGGTTGTAGAGATATATGAAGTGGAGGAAGAACTTATAGATAGATTTGGCGAGTTAGATGTGCCTACTAAGCAGTTTATAGAGTTAATGGTTATCAAACTTTTAAGTTTAGATAAAAAGATAAAATCAGTTTCAAACTATGGGCAAAATATAACATTTACATACTTTAATGATTCAAAAGAGAGTATAAAAGCAGACAGTAAAGATGATGATGATATTATAAAAAGTACTCTTTTTTATCTACGAAATAATAAACCTAAAGTTTTATAAATTATATTAATATTAAAACTTATGATGTGCCTTAATGTTAGATTAACTTTATTTGATTATATTTTCATATAACTTAAAAATGAATGTGGAGAAAACTATGAGAACTTCATGGGTGAAAAAAAGAGAAAACGATTCTGTTCGTACTCAGATGTATTATGCTAAAAAAGGCATAATAACTGAGGAGATGGAATATGTTGCAAAGATAGAAAATTTGTCTCCTGAACTTGTTCGTAGTGAGATTGCAAGGGGAAGATTAATCATCCCTGCAAATGTTAATCACACTACATTAGAACCTATGGCTATAGGTATAGCATCAACTTGTAAGATAAATGCAAATATTGGTTCATCAGCTATTGCATCTGATGTTCAAGGTGAAGTTGAAAAGATGCAAGTATCTCAGCACTATAAAGCTGATACTGCTATGGATTTATCAACTGGTGGTGATTTAGATGAGATAAGAAAGGCTGTTATAGAATCTTCAAAGATCCCTATAGGAACTGTTCCTATCTACCAAATCTTGCACGATGTTGGTAATAAGATAGAAGATTTAACCATAGAAATTATGCTTGAAGTTTTAGAAAGACAAGCACAACAAGGTGTTAGTTACTTTACTATCCATGCTGGTTTTTTACTTGAAACTATGCCAAAAATAGCAAAAAGAAAGATGGGAATTGTTTCTCGTGGTGGTTCTTTGATGGCTGCATGGATGATGCACTATCACCGTGAAAACCCTTTTTATACTGCTTATGATGAGATTTTAGATATATGTGCTAAGTATGATGTTGCTCTAAGTCTTGGTGATTCACTTCGCCCAGGGTGTCTAGCTGATGCTTCTGATGATGCACAACTAGGAGAGTTAAAAGTTCTAGGTGATTTAACACTTCGTGCTTGGGAAAAAGATGTTCAGGTGATGATAGAGGGTCCAGGTCATGTTCCTCTTAATCAAGTTGAGAGAAATATGAAGCTTCAAAGAGAGCTTTGTCATGAAGCACCTTTTTACATCTTAGGTCCATTAGTTACAGATATAGCTGCTGGGTATGACCATATATCTTCAGCTATTGGTGCTGCTGTTGGTGGATGGCATGGAGCAAGTATGCTTTGTTATGTTACACCAAAAGAGCATCTTGGACTTCCAAATGCAGATGATGTTCGTGAGGGTATTATCGCTTATAAAATCGCTGCTCATGCTGCTGATATCGCTCGTGGTCGTACGGGTGCTAGAGATATAGATGATGAGATGAGTGATGCAAGGTATTCGTTTGACTGGGAAAAACAGTTTGAACTTGCACTTGATGGTGAAAGAGCAAGAGAGTATCATGATGAAACACTACCTCAAGATGTATTTAAAGAAGCAGAATTTTGTTCTATGTGTGGACCTAAATTTTGTTCTTATAAAATCACTCAAGAGATTATGGATAACCCAGAAGCTATACAGAAGATAGCTGATGAGGCTAAAGAGAAAGAACAAATTTAGGTTCACACATTTTTGCCTTGCAAAGGCAAATCTTTAGTGTTTGAACTTTTTCGTGACTTTGTTGCGAAAAAGTGAGTAATAATAGCAATGGACCTAAATTTTGTTCTTATAAAATCACTCAAGAGATTATGGATAACCCAGAAGCTATACAGAAGATAGCTGATGAGGCTAAAGAGAAAGAACAAATTTAGGTTCACACATTTTTGCCTTGCAAAGGCAAATCTTTAGTGTTTGAACTTTTTCGTGACTTTGTTGCGAAAAAGTGAGTAATAATAGCAATGGACCTAAATTTTGTTCTTATAAAATCACTCAAGAGATTATGGATAACCCAGAAGCTATACAGAAGATAGCAGAAGATGCAAAATTGGCAGAAGCTCACTAGCTGAAAGCTATCTTAAATAATTTAAGTTTTAAATAAGACAATATTTGTCTTATTTAGATATGATATATTTTTAAAAATAAAATTTGAAAAGGAATTAAATCATAATGACTGAAGAAATTGTAAAATCTGCACTATCTAAAGTTACATATCCTGGTTTTACTAAGGATATCGTAACTTTTGGTTTTGTGAATAATATAGAGATAAATGGTAAAGATGTTAAGTTTGCAGTAAACATAACTTCATCTGCTCCAGAAGTATCTAAACAAATAACTGAGGATGCTACAAAAGAGTTGAAACTTGCTGGTGCAAATGATGTTCAATGTTATATCCAAGCTCCACAGATGCCAAAAGCTTCTTCATCTAAGGGTAAAAATATTGCTCCACAAGTGAAAAACTTTTTGATGGTAAGTTCAGGTAAAGGTGGGGTTGGTAAATCAACTACATCAGTAAATCTTGCTATATCTCTTGCAAAACAAGGTTTAAAAGTTGGTCTTTTAGATGCAGATATCTATGGTCCAAATATCCCTCGTATGATGGGTGTAGATAGTGTAAGACCAGAGGTAACTGGAAATAAAGTTATGCCTATAAAAGCTTATGGTATAGAAGTTATGTCAATGGGTTCTCTTATGGAAGATGGTCAGTCTCTTATGTGGAGAGGGGCTATGATTATGAAAGCAATTGAGCAATTTTTAAGAGATATTATGTGGTCTGATTTAGACTGTTTAGTTATCGACATGCCACCAGGAACAGGTGATGCTCAACTTACTTTAGCTCAAAGTGTTCCAGTAACTGCTGGTCTTACCGTTACAACACCTCAAATGGTATCTTTAGATGACTCTCGTCGTTCATTAGATATGTTTAAGAAATTAAATATTCCTCTTGCTGGTATTGTTGAAAATATGAGTGGATTTATTGCACCAGATACTGGTGTTGAGTATGATATCTTTGGTAAAGGTACATCTCAGCCTATGGCAGATGAATTTGATACAAAAATCATTGCTGAAATCCCTATTGAGCCTAGCATCCGTGAGGGTGGAGATAGTGGTCAGCCTATCACTTTTGTTGCTCCAAATTCTGAAACTGCAAAAAGATATGCAAAAGCAGCTGAAACTATTTGGGCTATGATAGAAGATATAAATGCTAAAGGTGGAGTAGATAACTCTGCTGTTCAACCAACTACACCTCCTGGACAATCTGCTTGTTCAATGTAGTATAATTACAAGTAGTGTTTTTCACTACTTGTTAATTTTTTTAATTAACTATTTTCATACCTAATTATTTTATTTCTACCTGTTTCTTTTGCTTCATATAAGGCTGTATCTGCATATTTAATACATTCCCAGATAGTATCTCCATGGTCAGGAAATTTAGCAATCCCAATACTCATAGTTTTATAGATAACTTCATCTTGTCCAACATTAAATTCTGTAGCTGCAAAAGCTGAATGTATATTTTTTGCTACAAGCATAGATCCTTCATCTGTAGAATTATGTAACATAACTACGAACTCTTCACCACCATATCTTATAGCTAAATCAGAATTTCTTATACTTTTAATTAGTAGTTGTCCAATAGCTACAATCACTTTATCTCCAACATCATGACCATAAGTGTCATTTACTTTTTTAAAGTAATCAACATCAAGCATCATAATATGATAAGTGTCTTTATTTCTGTTAGCTTGATGCATAAATTGAGATATAAACTCATCTAAAAATCTTCTATTATAAAGACCTGTCATACCATCTTTTAGTGAATTTTCTCGTAATTTTTCCATTAATAATTTTGATTCTATTACTGGTTTTGCAGCTTCAAGATAGTTTCTAAGATGTGGAATCTTTTCATTTATAGATTTTAATTCATCTTTATCTTTTGCAGTCATAGAGATAACTAAAGAGTAATCATCATTTATACTATAAAAGAAACATGAATAGAGTGTATCCATCTTTTTACACCCTTGGCAAAGTTGGTAAAAATCAGTAGATATAATATCTGTTTCAGTCCTATAAGCTCTACATTCTAGTGCATTTTGAAAAGTGCTTTCATTACATATACTACCACCAATATCTAGGTAGATTGATTCTCTTGTCTTTTTTTCATCGTTTATCATATATATAGAAAAATGTTGTATACCGTATTTATTTTTAAAAACATTTACAACTCTTTTAAATACAACATTTTTAGAGATGTCAAGTTCAATAGTCTTTTTGAATTTATAAATATCAGATAGTTCTGTAATAATTTGATTTGCTTCACTTAATGGATCATCAGAAAATTTGGAACTTTTTGATGTAAAAACAGTTAAAGAGTGTCGTATATTCCCAAAATTTTCCTGCATTTTTGAAAATAAAATATTTAGATGATTTACAATCTCTTTAGCATCACCATTTATAGTAGTTTTAAATATATGAGTAAAATCCCCTCTATAAGCTTTAGTTATCCCATCTTGCATATTTATAAAAAGTTTAGTATATGGTGTAACATAGTAATTTACTAAAAATAAAATTATTATAACAAATAACATATTTATCATTAAGATTTTAAATATAGATATAGCACCATCTGTTCGCATTTTACTTATGTCAAACTCCATACTGATAGCGCCTAAAACATCCCCTTTTTGGACATTATGACAGGCTAAACAGTTACTAGCATCTGATTTATTTGTAGCTATATATGGGATGGTTACTCTTAAAGTAATATCATTAATTGTTTCTGTTAGTTTTTTTTGTAATTTACCACTCTTTAGTACATCTATATCCATTTTATCTTGAGCTGTTTCATCAGTAAGTCCAACACCATGTTGTTTTATAACATTATCTCCTCGAACTATCCATAATGATTTAATCTCTTTATTTTGTGATATTTGGTTTAAAAAGTAGAGTCTTTGGCTCATTATCCCATTTACCATATGAGCTGTAAGTCCATCTTTTACGATGTGGGCTACCATTTTTGATTTTTCTATAGCATTATTAACACTTGATTGTCTGAAGTTTAAAAATATATTTATAAGGTTTGCCAACCCTAAGCCAACTAAGATTAGGGTGGTGAATATAAGAAGTTTTGTTTTTGCTTGCATAAAATCGCTTTTTAATTATTTGCTTAGATGATACATGAACTTAAATTAAATATTGTTTAATTTAAGTTTGTAGTTTATTCAACTGTTACACTTTTAGCTAAGTTTCTAGGCATATCAACATCATTACCTAGTTTTACAGATATTTCAAGTGAAAGTAGTTGTAAAGCTACCATCATCTCAAAGAATTCTAACATATAACTTTTACGGTCATTGATTTTGATAAAATCATCTGCTTTGTCAAACTCTAATGAACTTATAGCACATATAGTGGAATCTCTTGCACTTAACTCTTCTACATTACTTTTTGATTTTTCATACAAAAGATGTTTTGGAAGTAGGGCTATAGTAAAGAGTTCAGGGTCTGCTAAAGCGATAGGTCCATGTTTCATCTCTCCACTTGGATATCCTTCTGCATGAAGGTAACTAATCTCTTTAAGTTTTAAAGCACCCTCTAAAGCTAATGGATAAAATACATCACGACCTATAAAGAAAAATCCATGACCGTGTAAATATCTTTTTGAGAGTCTTTTAATCCTTTCATGCATAGTATCTTTTACTTTTACAGAGAGAGGAACTTCTCTTAGTAATGATATTTGTTCAGCTATTTTTTGAGATGTGATAGAGTTCTTTTGTTTTGCTATATATAAACTTAGCATCCAAAAAACTACAACTTGTGTAGCAAATGCTTTAGTTGATGCTACACCTTTTTCTATACCAGCTCTAGTTAAGATACAAGCATCTGCAAGTCTTACCATAGATGAGTTGTCTACATTACAAATCACTAAAGTTTTAAGTCCTGCATTTTTTGCCATTTTTAGGGTTTCAAGTGTATCTGCAGTTTCACCACTTTGCGAGATAACAACAAAAAGAGTATCTTTATTCATAAGTGGATCACGGTATCTAAATTCACTAGCTACTTCTACCGAACATCTGATTTTTGAATATCTTTCAAACATATATGATGCAGTTAATGCTGAATGGTATGATGTTCCACAAGCACAAAGTTTTATCTCATTTATATCATCAAAAAGATTTGGATTAAGTTCATCAAAAATAATCTTTTCATCCGATAATCTACCCATTAAAGTATCTGTAATTACATGACTTTGTTCATAAATCTCTTTTTCCATAAAAAATCTAAAACCATCTTTTTGAGCAGAGAGTTTGTTTGTTGAAAGTGTAGCAAAGATAGGTTTTTGTTCTTTATGTTCTTTGTCAAATATGATAAGTTCATCATTTGTTACATATCCATAATCTCCATCTTCAAAATAATTTACTTTTTCACATTGACCAATAAGTGGTGAATCAGAAGAAGCAAAATATTTTTCATTTTCACTATTTATACCAACAAGCATTGGCGAACCATTTTTTGCAAAAAATATAGTATTGACTTCACTAGTTGTTACTAACAAGATAGCATAAGCTCCATCTAAATTATCTATAGTTTTTGAAAATGCTTCAAAAGCAGAAGTAGATGTTTTTAAATTTTTTTCAAAAAGATGTACAATAACTTCAGTATCTGTTTGACTTAAAAATGTAACACCATCATCTTGTAACTCTTTTTTTATCTCAGCATAATTTTCAATGATGCCATTATGAACTACATAAGAGTTTTTTCCTACATGGGGATGTGCATTCAGTTCTGTTGGTTTACCATGAGTTGCCCATCTTGTATGACCAATACCAACTGCTTGGGTATCTGTTATAAAATCTTTTGTTTTTTCTATAAGGTTTTTTAGTTTACCAGTAGCTTTAAAATTTGAAAAATTATTTTCACTTAAAACAGCGATACCAGCACTATCATACCCCCTATATTCTAATTCAGAAAGACCCGATAATAAAATCTCTTTAGTATTTTTTTTACCTATATATCCAACTATTCCACACATTTATCAACCTTTTTTTGTAAGTAACTCATAAATTTTGTCTGCATTATCACATATATTGTGTTGTTTTTCCATTAAAAAACTATCTTTTACTTTATGTTTTGTAGAATGTATTTTAGCTGTTACTATATTGATATTTAATTTTTCAAAACAATCCATCATATATGCTAATAATCCAATCTGATTACTTGTGTTTATACTTATCTCTGCATGTGTTAAAGAGTGTTCACAATCTATCTTAATCTCATCCATCTTTATATCTGCTTTTCTTATATGAGTTTTTCTATCCATATCAAAAGCACAATCTACGATGTCATAAATCTCTGTTAGTTCATTACCATCTACTGTTTTTTTAAACTCTATTTTAAAATACTTTACATCATCAAAAAGTGTAAAAATTTCCATACTTCCAACATCTAAATGGCTAAGTGTTCCAAGTAAAAAACCAATATTTAGTGGAATCTTTCTATAAATCTCAATAGATAAAGATTTATCATTAAAAATTGAGAATTGGTATTTTTTAGTTTCTCTTGCTTTTTGACCAATATTAATAATATCTTGAATAGAGTGTTTAAAAAAGAATAAATTGGATTCTATACGAATTAATTTTTTTTGTAATATATTTGGTAATATCTTAAAATCTTGATGATTTTGAAGTCTTTTTTCTATGCTAAGTCTTTTTGTAGCATCTGTTATTCTATTGCTATTTTGTGCAATTTCTAAAGCACTTTTATATAGTTCATTTAGAAGTTTTGAGTTAAAAGAGTTGTAAGTGTTTCCACCTACACCATTTATATCTGCATAAGTTAAAAGGTAAAGTAGTTTGAGATTTTTTGTATCTTTAATCTTTGACATAAATTTATATAAAGTTTTTTCATTATGTATGTTTTCTTTAAATGCAGTGGAACTCATAAGTATATGGTTTTTGATTAAAATAACTGCTCTTTGTGAGAGTTCATCATTAAAATTTAGTTTTTTAACAAATGGTAAAATTATTTTAGCACCAACATCACTATGATCTTGTTTTCTCCCTTTTCCTGTATCGTGAAATAGAGTAACAATCTTTAAAAGTAATTTTTCATCATTAGTTAACTCATTATGAATCTCTTCTAATGTAGGTTCTTTTATATTTTCTAGTGCATTTAAAGATTCAAGTGAATGAATATCGACAGGATAAGCATGATAGCCATCAAACTGTGGTAAATGCATAACTTTTCTAAAGTTGGTAAATAACTCTTGTAAAATCCCAGCATTGTAAAATAATTTTAAAAAATCATAAGTATTTTTTCTTCTTAGAAGCTCTTTTAAAAGGGTATAAGTTTTTGCTTTTAGTGGGTGTGTAATTTTAGTATAAGTAAATTGGTTTAAAAATCCTGCATCAAATTGATATGTTTTATCTTCTAATGATATAAGAAGTTCTAAAAGTTTATTTATTGGTAATGGTTTTAAATTATAAGATGCATAAAGTCTATTATCTAGTTCAAAGATTCTTTTTTGGATACGATTATGTCTAAACTTTCTTACATAACTCATATCTGCTATAAATGGACGAATCATCTTCTTTACAAATATTTGAGTAAAGTTACTTATCCTCCATTGGGCAGATAAAACTTTACTAGCCATCTTTTGCTCATCTTTAAATCCTAACATAGTTGTTACTTCAGGCATATACTCTAGTCTTAATTTATCTTCTTGTTTATCCCTTATAAGATGTAATGCACTTCTTACTCGATATAAAAGTTCTAGTGCTATTCTATACTCTTTATATTCCTCTTCTGTAAAAAGATTAGAACTTAAGTCTTTTAAACTTCTAACTCCGTATATTGTGTTCGCAATCCAAAAAAGTAGTTGTGCATCTCGAAGCCCACCTACAGATTCTTTTATATTTGGTTCCATTGTTAATGGATGCTTTTTTCTTCGTATTTGTGCTTCTTCTATTTTCGATAAAATAAAATCTTTTTGATTATATGTACGGATCTTTTCTAATTCTCTACTTGTTGCTTGCCATGTGAAGTTTGAACCAGTTATAAATCTGGCTTCCATAAGTGAAGTTTTTATAGTTATATCTTCATTACTTGCTTTAAATAGGTCACTAACCTCATGCACACGGTGTCCAAGTTTTAGACCAGAATCAAGTGCAAGATAAAAAAGTTTTTCTATAATAAGTTCAGAATTAAATCCATCCACTTTTTCATAAGCTATAAGTATATCTATGTCACTATGAACACAAAGTTGTTCTCTACCAAAACTACCAAGTGCTACTATACTTATAGGGATAGAATTTCTCATAGGAAGATAATTTCCAAATACTCTTCTAATAACAGTTTGGTACATTAAAGATAAGACAGAATCTAGCTTTTTGGTATGACGAACTAAAAAATCTTTACCCTGAGAATTTTTAAAAAGTTCATTTAATGAATCTTTATACTCAGCTATAAAAGCTTTAAATAGTTTGGCTATCTCGAAGTCAGTTCCATTTTTTTCTATAACATCTTCTATCTGTAATTTAATATCCAAGAGTTATTCCTTTGATTTTTTTGAGAACTTATAATTATACAATAAAGATTTATCAGTTCTTCAACACTTTTTAGAGATAATCGCAGTAATTTAAATATATGGATGGAATAAAATGTTAGATTTTTCAAAGTTTTTAAAGTACTCAAAACCAGGTCCTCGCTATACTAGTTACCCAACAGCATTAGAATTTAGTGATGCTTATGAGTATGATGTGTATATCAAAAAATTGGAAAATCAAGATAGTTCTCGTCCTATTAGCCTTTACTTTCATCTCCCTTTTTGTAAAAATGCTTGTTACTTTTGTGGGTGTAATGTTGTTTTTACTTCAAAAGAGGACAAGATGCTTCGTTATATGGAGTACCTAAAAAGAGAGTTAAAGATACTTTCAAAACATCTTGATTGTAACCGTGAAGTTTTACAGATGCATTTTGGTGGGGGAACTCCTACATTTTTTAGTGCATCTCAACTTAAAGAGATTATAGATGAGATAAAAAAATCATTTCCAAACTTTCGTGAAGATGCTGAGGTTAGTTGTGAGATAGACCCACGACATATAGATGAAGACCAGATGCGAGTTATGAGTGAAGCAGGGTTTAACCGTGTAAGTTTTGGGATTCAAGATTTTAATGAAAAAGTGCAAGTTGCAGTGCATCGTGTTCAACCTTATAGTGTAACAAAAGATGCTATGGACTTGGCTAGAAAGTACGGTATGAATTCGGTAAATGTTGACCTAATCTACGGTTTACCTTTTCAGTCGTTAGAAACTTTTAAAGAAACTCTAAAACTATCTCTTAGCTTAAGTCCAGATAGATTTGCTGTGTTTAACTATGCTCATGTTCCATGGATGAAAAAAACAATGAGAAAGATAGATGAAACAACTCTACCAAGACCAGATGAAAAACTAGAGATTATGCAGTACACTATAGACTACTTAACGACAAATGGTTATAAAATGGTAGGGATGGATCACTTTGCAAAACCTGATGATGAACTTTTTAAAGCTATAGAAAAGGGTGAGTTGCATCGTAACTTTCAAGGTTATACTACTAAAGGTGGAGCAGACCTTATCGGAGTAGGACTTACCTCTATAGGTGAGGGTGTAGATAGCTACAACCAAAACTTTAAAAAGATGGCAGAGTATGAAGAGGCTATAGATGCTGGAAAGTTACCGTTTGAGCGAGGTGTAGTTTTAAGCGAAGATGACTTAATCCGTCAGTATGTTATTATGGAGTTGATGAGTAACTTTAAGTTAGATATAGAGAGATTTAACAAAAAATTTGATGTAGTTTTTAGTGAGTATTTTGCAGATGCCATAGAAGAGTTAAAAGTTTTTGCAGATGAAGAACTTATAACTATGGATGAAAAACATATAGCTTGTAGTGAAACAGGTACTTTACTTATACGAAATATATCTATGCCGTTTGATGCTTATATGAAAAAACATAGTGCTAATAAAAAGACTTTTTCTAAGAC
>Ga0256842_1001244_pt1 | contig 20958 bp, 23 predicted proteins | sample 4559240metaG_FD_185973 | JGI IMG/M metagenome (GOLD analysis project Ga0256842, IMG submission 185973) | Hydrothermal vent microbial communities from Guaymas Basin, Mexico - 4559-240 | ecosystem: Environmental > Aquatic > Marine > Hydrothermal vents | place: Mexico: Guaymas Basin | collected... | reverse complement strand
CTGTTTTAAAAGCTCAAAATCAACCTTGCCCTCACTCATCACATTTGGAAAAAGTTGTGCAATTTGTTCTATGTTAGATTCTACTTTATCTGCTGTTTTCATATCTAGTTTTTTTATCATCATATCCCTTTAGTTAAATCTTTTAACTCTTTCTCTTTTGGTTTTACTTGCCTACTAAGTTCTAACTGTTTTTTAAACTGTCTCTCTTTTTTTATCTTGTTGTTGAGAGAATCTATCTCTTTTTGTAACACTAATATTCTTTCATTTTTTTCTATATTTTGAGATAGGTTCATCGAAGAATCTATATTTTTTAAAAACTTTTTTACTATATTTTCATAAACTTGTTCTAAAGTAGAAGCACTAAAATCAAACTCAATAGAATCACCCCATTGTGAAAAAAAGGAGTGTTTTTTATCAAGAAGAGAGATTCCATAACAAAATTCATCTTTATAAATAAATTTGTAAAGTATAGGGTAAGGTATAAGTTTATCTATCTCAATGATTGCTTTTTTAGGAATCTCTTTAGATTTTAACACTATTTCAAATATGTGAATCTCTTCAACTAAAGAAGTAGTTGCTATATTTGTAGTACCAACACTTAACTTATGCGACCAAATAATCTTATTGATATTTAAAAAAAGAATCTTACCATTTTTTATTTTATCTGTTAGTTTATATTTTGCTATAAATGAATCTAACTTTGTGCTTTTTGGTAGGTTTATGTAACTCATATTATGATTTTAAACATACATTATTTTTTACTTTTATAAAATATATATTTCCTACCATTGAGAATAATCCTCATCTTCATCATCAAAATTATTTTTACTTAAACCTAAAGAGATTTTTCCAAAATTATCTATCTCATTATCATTCCAATAACTCCACTCTTGTAAAGCACTAGATTCTAACTCTTTGTACTTAGTATAATCCATAACTACTACATAAGGTTTGTCTTTTTTAGTTATCAATATATCATCATTAAAGGCTTCTTTGAGTCTTGTAAAATCGTGTATAATCTCTTTTTCTGTCATACTATGCATACCAAATCCTTTAAATTTATTATATCTTATTTTATAATAACAAATGCTATCAGTTCAAAATCATCAAGCCCTTGAACCTCGTTTACTAAGGCTGTTGTGCCACCACCACTAAAAAGAGATTCTATATCACTCTCATTTTTAGATTCTATGATGGAGTTTATAAGGTCATAGTTTTCCCATTTTATACGAGATAAATCGATTCCGTTAGATTCTCTTTTTTCAAACTTTCATAACCATATATTGAAAATATCGAAGAAGCTATACTTATCTTAGAGTTTTTTTTAATAGATTTTTTTAAGTCATCACCAACTTTATTTATTTTGTTATCAAATGTTTTTATCATAATTATAACCCCATTTGATAAAGTTTTTTTCTCTCTGAAGAACCAGCTATATTTAACTGTTTTCTATATTTTGCTATCGTTCTTCTAACCATCTTCACTTTAAACTCATCTTGAATCAGTTTCAAGAACTTCATATCACTAAGTGGCTTCTCTCTAGTTTCATTTTTAACAAGATTAACCAAAAACTCTTTTATAGCAGCATTTGAGACATCATCATCTATCGCTGTTGTAAAAAAATCTTTCATAGCAAAAACACCCCTATCACAAGCTATATATTTGTTCGCTATCGCTCTTGATATGGTAGATGGGTTATGACCAAACTCATCTGCTAAAGTTTTTAAAGTAAGTGGCATAATCTGACCACCAGTAAAAAAATCGTACTGATACTCAACTATCATAAGACCAACTTTATAAAGTGTAGCTTTTCTCATATCTAACGCATCTACTAAACTTTTTGCCTCTTTTATCTTTTGAGATACAAATTCATGTTTTACACCATAATTTTTATCTATATTTATCGTTGGGTAAAATGAAACATTTAGTTTCACCTCTATCGAATTTTCATCATTAAAGTATATCATCAAGTCTGGAACAACTTGTGTTGAATCTTCTTGATAATCTATAGCAGGTGGATTCTTAAAATGGGTGATAACTCTCATAACTTCACTAAAATGATTCTTTTTTGAAAAACTATGTATATGTTCAAGATTATTTATAACCTCAACAGCTAGAGTGTAAGCTTCATCTTTTATATCTGAACTATCAAGCTGAAAAAGGAAAGATTCAGCTAAATCAACAGCACCAACACCAACAGGCTCTATATGGGAAAACCGTAAACGAACTTTCTCAAACTGCTCTAAAGATATGCTACTCTCTTTACAAAAAGTTTCACTATCACCCTCGTAGTAACCATCATCATCTAAATTTTCAACTATAAATAGTGCTATTTTTTGTGAAAGTGGTGTTGGAAAAAGTGGTGCTTGAATCTGCTCATCTAGTATATCATGTAAAGATTTATGGGAGATGGTAAGTGCTTCTATCTGCTCTGTTCGTGAGTTACTAACTTGAGTAGACAACACTCTTTTGGGGATTTTTTTACTAAAATCCTCCTCAAAACCATTTTTAACCTCTATAAGTGGATTAGACTCAACAAACGGTTTTATAGCCTCATCAAGTTCACTCAAACTAGAGTGTAAAATAGGTAACCAATTTCTAAGCATATTTGATAGCTTATGTTTAGTCTCTACTCCCCTACTCTGTTTTAACCCAGCCATATTAGAACTTAAAATCCTCACCTAAGTAGTGTGTACGAACATCGCTATTTTGCCCAATCTCTTTAGATGTTCCATGTGCTAAAAGTACACCAGATTTAAGAACATAAGCTTTATCACAAACAGCTAAAGTTTCACGAACATTATGGTCTGTTATCAAAACCCCTATATCGTAAGATACAAGTTGCTTTATAACATTTTGTATATCTTTAACAGCTATAGGATCAACCCCAGCAAAAGGCTCATCAAGAAGTAGGAATTTCGGCTCTGTTACCAAGGCTCTAGCTATCTCTACCCGTCGTCTTTCACCACCACTAAGGCTAATACCTTTTCTATAACGAATCGGCTCGATGTTAAACATATCGAGAAGTTCTAAGATTCTATCCTCTTGTTTTTTCTTATCTTTTATACTCACTTGTGCAGCTATCATAAGATTCTCTTCAACACTCAAATCTTTAAATATAGAAGCCTCTTGTGGAAGATAACCGATTCCTTTTATCGCTCTTTGATGAAGTGGCATTTTTGATATATTTTCACCATCAAAAAACACCTCTCCACTTGTAGCATCTACAAGCCCACATATCATATAAAAAGTGGTCGTTTTACCTGCTCCATTTGGTCCTAATAAACCAACAACCTCACCACTAGAAACCTCTATGCTCATCCCTCTTACTATCTCTAAATCTTTTATCTTTTTTACAAGATTCACTGCTTTTAGTGTGTGCATATTTTATACTCTCTCGCATCATCAGCTATTTTTGTTATCTCTATCGTTATAGTTGGAATCTCAGCAGAGGTAAGTATCTCAGAGAGTTCATCATCACCCCACTCCACAAAATGAAGACCAAACTTATCTAACTCCTCTAACATCCCCAAAGATATAAAATGGTCTAAACCGTGGTTATACATATCGTAATGGTAAATCTTATCACCATAACATTGTTGAAGTGAAAATGTTGGTGATGTCACCTCATCTTTTATAGACAACTCTTTAGCCATCGCTTTTACAAATGTTGTTTTTCCAGATGCTAAATCACCTCTTAGTATAACCACACCATTTTTAAAACTATCTGCTATATAACTTATTAACTCTGGTAATTGTTCCAGTTTTAGTACAAACTTTTTCATCTAGCTTTTATATAACTTGTTTGAAATTTCTATGATTTGTTTTAGTTTATCTTTAGCTTTTGAGCTTTTTATAGCATCTCTAGCTATCTCTAAACCCTCTTGAATATCTCTAGCTTTACCATCTACCATCAAAGCTGTTGCTGTATTTATAAGCACTATATCTCTTTGAGCATCAGTAGCCTTAGAATCAAAAATGTCATATAAAATCTTAGCATTATCTTTAGAATCTCCACCAAGTATAGCTTTTAATGGAACTTTTTTGATTCCATACTCTGTTGGGTCTATAACAAACTCATGGATAACACCATCACGAAGTTGTGAAGCATAAGTAACATCACTTATACTTATCTCATCCATCCCCTCAGCTGAACTAACAACCATAGTTGATGTAGCCCCATTTATACGGAGTGCTTCTGCCATTTTTGGTACAAAAGTTTTATCAAACACACCTAAAAGTGACTTTTTAGCACCAGCAGGGTTTGTTAATGGTCCAAGGATATTAAAGATAGTTTTATCTGGAATCGATTTTCTAACAGGAACTATAAACTTCATAGCTGGATGATGATTTTGAGCAAACATAAATGTAAAGCCACTATCTTCTAAAAGTCTAGCACTATTTTTTATACTCAAATCAAGCCTAACACCCAACTCCTCAAACATATCAGCACTACCCGATTTAGAGGTTATAGAACGGCTACCATGTTTTGCTACAACACTACCACATGATGCAACTAAAAGTGCTACGGTTGAAGAGATGTTAAAACTCCCTATCTTATCACCACCAGTACCAACAACATCAAGTGCTTCAGCTCTAAGCTCATTAGATATAGGTAATGGAATCGCAAACTCTCTCATAACTTCAGCTGCTGCTGCTATCGTCTCAACAGATGTTCTTTTATCAAGATTTATACTTAGTAAAAAATCTCTCATTTGAGAATCGTTCATCTCACAGTTAAAAAGTGAAGTAAACTGTTTTTTAGCTTCCTCATAATTCATGAAACATCCTTTATATACTGATCCTGAAGCGATTTCGGTGTAGATTTTGTAGTTGGTAATGCTAACACCTCATACTTTTTTGTGCTACTTAGGTAGTTGATAGTAACAACATCACCAACTGCTACATTTTTACTAGCTTTAACCACCACATCATTTATAAGAACAACACCGTTACTTATCATATCTTGTGCGATTGGTCTTCTTTTTGTTATGTTTACTGAATTTAAAAATTTATCTATTCTCATATTTGTACTTTTATAATTAATTTTAGTTATTGTAGAGTAATAATACTGAAAGAAATCTAATAGTTGGAACATTTTTTGCGTTGTACCTCTTTTTTCCCATACTTAACTCTAAATAAGCAATAAAAAGATAGAATCACCCAATTATATATTTAAGGACTTTTTTTGCTTAACTTACCAAATGCCCTAGCATCACTTCGCATACTTTTAGCACCACTTATGTTTTGGATCATCCTAAACCCAGAGATTTTTACAGATAACGGTTTTGATATATCGTGGAACTACTACACAGCCTCTTTACTTTTTGTTTTAGCATCTGCTACCGATTTTTTTGATGGTTATATAGCAAGAGAGTGGAATCAGATGACAATGCTAGGAGCGATACTAGACCCCCTAGCTGACAAAATGCTAACTCTAGCTGCCTTTTTAGGTTTAATGATGACAGGTGAAGCTTCAGCATGGGCTATCTACATCATCATAGTTCGTGAACTTTTTATAACAGGAATAAGAACAGTAGCAGTAAGTGAGGGAATCAGTGTAAAAGCATCATGGGCAGGAAAAGTAAAAACAGTAGCACAAATGATAGCGATAGGCTTCCTACTAATGCACTGGCCGTTAGGAGAAGAACTTCTATGGTTCGCAGTTTTACTTACAGTTTACTCTGGTGGAGAGTACCTTTGGGGCTTTCGTGGGGCTATGAGGAGAGATGGGTAGATAAGAAACTATTATAGCCAGATGTATTAACTTTGAGAATATGATTTTATCACTTGAAAATAAAGATTTATTTGATAATATTCCTCACAAAAATATCTTTATTATTTTTATATACATAGTTTAAAACTGATAAAATATAACAAAAAGGATACGAATATGAATAGACAAGATAAGATTCAAAAGATACATGATAAACGGCTTAAGCGTGCTCGTGCGAAGTTAAAGACTTCCTCAAAGGAACGGTATATCTCTAAGGCAGATAAAGCGAAGCTAGAATCAGAAATAGAATCTGAGCTAAAAAAGAGTGAGAACCAGCATTATACTGTTGGAAAAGTTTTGTGATAGCAAATAAGGAATGAACCTAATGAATACTGTAAAAAATGATTCGAAACTACTATTCGCGTTTAATAAACCTAAGGGTTATTTGGTTACACGATCTGACGATCTTGGGCGAAAAACAGTGTATGATCTTTTACCTGATTGGGTTTTCAATGAAGGATGGATGCCCATCGGACGCCTTGATTTAGATTCTAAGGGACTTTTACTCTTCACAACTGATGGGCAAACAGGTCATCTCTTAACCAAGCCTGGGAACTGCGTCAAGGTGTATGAAATCTGGGTTAGAGGTCATGTAACGGATGAGCATATTGTAGAGGCAAAAAGAGGAATTAAAAGTAAGCAAGATTTACTCAAAGCTCTCATCGTCGAAAAAATAGGTATGGGTGGTGCAAAAACAAAACTCAAGGTAGTAATTGACGAGGGTAAAAATCGTCATATTCGCCGACTTTTTGGGGCAATGAAAGACCCAAAATTTGGAACACCCTTAAAAGTATTGGAGTTAAAACGCATCAGCATTAGCAGTTTTAAACTTGATATCGAAAGTTCTAAATGGCGTTTCCTTTCATCTCAAGAAGAGAAAATGCTACTTCAAAATCTTAAATAGCTCTCTTTTAGTGTAAATATATACTTTAATAGTATAGAAAATGTTTAATGATAGTTAAAAGGCAAAGACAAAAAAACTAAATTATGCTAAAATCAAATTATAAATAGTTTTATTTACTCAATAAAAAAAGGATTCCAAAATATGTCTTGGTTAGTATCACTTTTAGTATTATCGGCACTCATATTTTTTCATGAGTTGGGTCACTATACAGCTGCTCGTCTTATGGGTGTGTATGTGGAGGTTTTTAGTATAGGTTTTGGTAAAAAACTTTTCTCATTTCATAAGTGGAATACACAGTGGAGTATCTCTGCTATCCCTTTAGGTGGATATGTGAAGATGAAAGGTCAGGATGATTCTGACCCTACAAATGTTAGTAACGATGAAGATAGTTACACAACTAAAACACCTATACAAAGAATCTTTATACTTTTAGCTGGACCTTTGGCAAACTTTGTTTTGGCATTTGTACTATACTTTGCTATCGCCCTTGGTTCACCAAATATTTTATCTCCAGTTATTGGAAAGGTGATGAAAGATTCTCCTGCCTTTGTAGCTGGACTAAAAACAAACGATAAAGTCTTAACTATAAATGGTGTTGAAACACCTACATGGGAAAAGATGGCAGAACTTATCAAAAATGCTGATGGTTCACTAAACTTAAAGATTCAAAGAGATGGTTTTATAGAATTTAAAACACTTACACCAAAAATCAGCGAAACAACAAATATGTTCAATGAAACAGTTAAAAGAAAAATGATAGGAATCGGTAGTGCTGGAGTAACTCATCCACTAAAGTTATCACCACTAGAGACTATAACTTATGCTACTAAACAAACCATTTTTGCTTCTACTATGATATTTACTGGTTTAGAGAAGCTTGTTACTGGTGATGTTCCAGCATCTGAGATGGGTGGTGTTATCAGCATAGTAAAACTAACATCAGATGCAACAGAAGCTGGTTGGATGAGTGTACTGTTTTTCGCAGCACTTATCTCTGTAAACCTTGGTGTACTAAATCTTTTACCTATCCCTGCTCTTGATGGTGGACATATAATGTTTAACCTTTATGAGTTGATTTTCAAAAGAGTAGCTAGTGAAAAGGTTATCATAAACCTCACAATGGCAGGATGGGTACTACTATTTTCACTTATGGGACTTGGGTTGTTTAATGATATAAATCGCTTAGTTGGGTAATAGACTTCTTGCATAACCTTAATGAAAAGAAGTCTAATTTAAAAACAGGAGAAAAAATGACAAATATTGAATACAAAATATATATAGATGATGTGATAAGAAGAGTTGAAAGTGCTAGACTTAGAGTTAGTGACCACCATATAGTGAAAATCGTAGCGATTAGTAAATACTCTCAAAGTGATGAGATAGCTAAACTTTACAACATTGGTCAAAGAGCTTTTGGGGAAAATAAAGTGCAAGACTTAAAAGCTAAAAGTATTGAGTTAGATGAGTTACCACTAGAGTGGCATTTTGTGGGAAATTTACAAAAAAACAAGATAAATAATCTACTAGATATAGACCCATTTTTATTTCACTCTTTAGATTCTTTAGAGTTAGCAAAAGAGTTACAAAAAAAGCTAGAGGCTAAAGGTATGAAACTAGATTCTCTACTTCAAATCAACTCAGCAAAAGAGGAATCTAAACATGGTGTTATGCCAGAGGTAGCGATCGAGATATACAACCAAATAAAAAAAGAGTGTCCAAACATCAACCTAAAAGGTGTTATGAGCATAGGCACACATAGTGATGATAAAGAGGTTGTTAAACAAAGCTTTAACACAACTCATGAGATATACAAACAACTAGATGGTGCTACTATCTGTTCTATGGGTATGAGTGGTGATTTTGAGATGGCTATAGAGTGTGGCTCAAATATGGTTCGCCTTGGCTCTATAATGTTTAACAAATAAAGATTTAGCCTTTTCTTTTAAACCGAACACTCTCACTAGAGTGTTCATCTAAACACCCTATCTGATACTCTATCATCTTATGAAAAGGGTTTAGAAAATGTTCTAACTCTTCATCTTTTATATCTTCTATGCCCCATCTATTTAAAGATTCTAAAACCTCTAAAGTCGATTCTATGGTAGATAAACAATACTCTTCAGGTTGCTCCTTTATCTTAAACTGTGATAGTTTTGTGGTTGAAAAACTTATAGAATCTAACTTTTGAAGATTCTTACTCTCCCTTAACATCTTCATAGAACAAGCCCAAGTAGAATCTATGATAAAAACTGCCATACTTTTTTTAGAATCTTTTTTCATTGGTGATTGGTTTGTGATGTTTATGGCATCTTCTGATGGATATAGAACGAAACTATGATGAGTAGCTATTATCTCATTTATCTCTTTATGGTTTGTGAAATCTATACCTATAAAAAGATGAGAATTGGGAAGTGAAAGATGTGTCAAACGACCACTACCATTTTTTACTTTTTTAAACTCTTTGGGGTGCATAAGCACTATAAACTTAGTATCTGTCTCTATTTTAGTAACATAAGAACACATACAAGAACTTTGTGGTCTATAACACTTATAACATTTCTCTCTCTCACCATAGTAGGTTTGGCTCATAATACTATCCATTTTTTAAGAAATTATATCACACAAATAAAGCATTAATTTTTTAATTTTGATATAATAGAAATAGGAGAATAAAACAATGAAAAAAATCTTTTTTAGTTACATAGTTATTTTTATACTATTTACATCGAATCTTATAGCATCAAACCATTTAGAATCATCAACATCACCATATCTACTGCAACATAAAAACAATCCTGTAGATTGGTACATGTGGAGTGATGAAGCATTTAAAAAAGCTAAAGATGAACATAAACTTATCTTTTTATCTATCGGATATAGCACTTGCCATTGGTGTCATGTGATGGCTGAAGAATCGTTTGAAAACAAACAAATAGCTACTATGTTAAACAAAGATTTTGTAAGTATAAAAGTAGATAAAGAACAATATCCACATATAGATAATTATTATCAAAATATATATAGAAAGATAAATCATAAATCTGGTGGTTGGCCTTTAACTATCATCTTAAATTCAGATAAAAAACCGTTATTTAGTGCCACTTATATACCTAGAGAAAAAGGTTATGGTTCAGATGGTCTTATAAATATACTAGATAGATTCTCATCTCTTAACAACCATCAAAGATTGCATCTTGCTAATAAAGTTAAAAAATATTTAGCAAAAAACAAAATCAAAAAAGACAAAGAGATAGCCATAGATAAAAACCTTGCTCTAAAAACCATAAATCAGTACAAAAGTTACTACGATTATGAAAATAAAGGTTTCAGTACAGCACCAAAATTTCCACAAGCTACTAACATCATACTACTCTATAAACTTTACCAAATCACAAACAGTAAAGATGCCCTAAAAATGGCAAATGACACATTAACAGCTATGGCTAAAGGTGGTATATTTGACCAAATCAGTGGTGGATTTTTTAGATATACAGTAGATAAAGAGTGGCAAATGCCCCATTTTGAAAAGATGTTATATACAAATGCTCAACTGATAGAGGCATATACTTTAGGATATAAAATCACTAAAAATATACTGTTTAAACAAGTTGTTCAAAAAACTATAAAAGAGATAGATAAACGATTTATGGTAAATCATCTATATAAAAGTGCTTCAAATGCTGACAGTAAAAATTTTGATTTAGAAAATGAGGAGGGTTTTTACTTTTTGTTTAATTATCAAGATACATACGATTATCTTCAAAAACAAAATATAGCTAAACAAGATATAGAAAACTCTTTAAATTATTTAGGTATAAAGGAAGATGGAAACTTTGATGGAGATTTAAGTAACCCCCATATAACAAAAAACAAAGCACCAAAAGGGTTAAAACATATCATAAATCTACTCTCTAAACTAAAAGAGAAAAGAGAGTACCCTTTTATAGATTTTAAGATAAACACTGCTTGGAATGCTCTATATATAAAAGCTAAATTTGATGCTTCATATATAGATAAAAAGTATGGAAAAGAGGCTATCATCTCTTTAGATAAACTACTCAAAAAAATGTATATTAATGGTGTTTTATATCATCAAACCATAGCAGATATAAAACCAACTCAAAAGGCTTTACTTGAAGATTATGCCTTTTTATCAAACTGTTTATTTAATGCTTATCAAGTTACTTTAAATAAAAAATATTTTAAACTTTTTGTAAAATTTACACAAGAATCTATAACTAAATTTTACAAAAATGGTAGATGGGTAGAATCTAATGATGGTTTTTTAACAGATGCAACACTATCAAGTAGAGGCTATGCTAGTGCATTGGGTGTGAATCTAATCAATCTACTTAAATATTCAGCCATAGAAGCTGATTCTAAAAAATCATTTTTAGTAAGAAAAACATTAGATAATTTTTCAAACCAAATCAACAATTTTCCATCATACTACCCATCAGCAACACTAGCACAACTACTTTTTAAGTACAACCCTATTTTTATAAAATCAAATTATAAAAATATGAAGCAAATAGATGTAGATAGAATCAACTACCCTTTTGTTTACAAATATGTGATATCTGAAGATATTTTTTTAGCTTGTAATCTAAATAGTTGTTTCAGTTATAGTAAAAACTTTTTAAAAGTAAAAAAAGATATAGAAAATATAAAATAGGTGTTGATTTGAATATAAATTATGATGTAATTATTATAGGTGCTGGTGCTAGTGGAATGGTTTCTGCCATTGTTTCAGCACGAGATGGTAACAAAGTTTTACTTTTAGAAAAGCTTTCTAAAATTGGGGCTAAACTCAAAGCTACTGGTGGTGGTCGTTGTAACCTTACTAACACTTTATCAAATGAAGATTTTATGGTAAAGTTTGGTCGTGAGGGTCGTTTTATGAGGGATTGTCTAACTCTTTTTGACCATAATGATGTTGTGAGATTTTTTAAAGAGATAGGTGTTGAGACTCATGCTCCCGATGGGTTTAGAATCTTCCCCACTTCCCATAGTTCTATATCTATACTATCTGCTCTTGAAGATGAGATAAAAAAACTAGGTGTTGAGTTAAAATGTTCACAAAAAGTACAACATATCTTAGTTGAAGGTTCTAAGGTGATAGGGGTAAAAACACAAACACAAACTTTTTACTCAAAAAACATCATTTTAGCTAGTGGTGGATTAGGTTACCCAACTTTAGGGGCTGAGGGTGATGGTTATGAGATGGTGGAGGAGTTAGGTCATAAAGTGACCACTCTACACCCTGCTATGATGCCACTAAAAACTAAAGAGAGTTGGGTAGAAAGTTGTAGAGCAGATACCATACCAAAAGTGGAACTAAGGGTTGATTTAAAAAAGGCTAAAAAGCTTAAAGCTGTTGGTGATTTAATCTTTACAAAGAATGGAATCAGAGGTCCTGTTGTGTTGGATTTTGCTAGAGAGATAACACCACTTTTAGATAAATATGGTGAAGTTCCCATACTTTTAAACCTAACAAAAGGGATGAATGAGGAACAAATATCTAAACATCTAAAAGATTCTGCCATCAAAAATCCAGATTTTTCAACACTAGAACATATAAGCACCCTGCTCCCAACTCCACTATCTAATGAACTTTGTAAATTAGCTAGTATAGGTTCTAAAGAAAAATACAACAAGATAGATGGCTCATCAAAAGCTAAACTTCTAAAATTATTAACTTGGACACCTTTAACTGTTGTGGGGCATGATGGTTTTAAAATGGCTATGATAACAAGGGGTGGAATCTCCCTAAAAGAGATAGAACCAAAAACTATGGAGAGTAAACTTGTAAAAGGTTTATACTTTTGTGGAGAGGTTATGAATCTAGATGGACCTTGTGGAGGGTACAATCTACAATTAGCTTTTTCTAGTGGATATATGGCAGGAAAGTTACTTTAAAAGTTTAGATTTATTTTTTTTGTATATAATTTTAATTACGACAATTACTTATAGTGTTCTATGGAGCAGTAAAAAAACTTAAAGGGTGGAGGAAGTCATGAACCTCTACCCTTTTTTTTTGCTCTCCAAGAATACTATAGGGAGATTTTATGTATAAGTTAATTGTCGTTATTTTACTTATGTGCCTTTTAGCACCTATGCTTCACTAAGCATAGACAGGGGATTTATTCCCTTGTCTCCCTCTCTCAATAAAAATAACGGATAGAAGCGAACCCATAAGCATTAGTTTTTTCTATCTCTTTTATTTGAATCTCATCTATGATTCCACCTAAAGCAAAAACTTTTATATCACACTTATTTAAAACCTCTTTTAAGTCATCAATCCCTTTTGGTTCACCCTTATTTGGTGAAGTAAAGATTGGGCTATATGTTACCATATCAGCACCAAGTTTTTTAGCTTTTAAAACATCTTCGTGAGTATGTGTACTTATGATAACCTCTAACCCTAAACTTTTAGCATACTCTATCTTATCAAACTGTTGTGAAGTTAAGTGAACACCATAAGCATTTAAACTTTTTGCTAATTCAACATCTCTATGTATGAAACTCTTTATATTTTCAAATTGGTTACAAACCTCAACAAAATGGTGTGCTTGAACATCATAGTTTGGGTTTGATTTATCTCTATACAAAGCATAAGATGGGGAGTGTTTTACAAACTGTTCGTGTAAAATATTGCGAAAGATAGCAGGTGTATCTGTATAAAACTCCATCGATGTTATAAGATATTTTTCCATTTTACTATCTTAAAAGTGGGTTTCGTGAACGAGTTGATACTTCTGGTTTTTTGAACTCTACACTACTAACTTTAGCATCAGATAATGTTCTTTCTAAAACACCAGCTACATGGTTATTTAACCTATTTAACAGATACAGTTCATCTTCACTATATTTAGCTTGTGATTCTTTTATGAAATCTTGTAAAAACTTTAGTTTTTCCATCTCATCATCTATTTTGATACTTTTAATACTTACTAAAATATCATCATATTCATCACCACAAGAATTTAAAAAATCATACGATAAATCTATCGTTTTCATAGTGTTTAATGCCTTAGAAAATTGAAAGTGATTATAAAGCATACACCCCACAAAATACTCTATATCTGAATGTTCAAATTCAGAGTATTGGTTATCTTCATCCTCAAAATGTTTATGCCAAGTTGTTAAAATTTCATCTATTATTTTATTCATAAGTGTATTATAAACTTAATAACTATATTTTAATATTAAAGACAGAACATTTTAACCTTTATAAGCTAAAATACCATCACAAAATATATGGAGTGGTAAATGTACGAAAATGCACTAGATTCTAAACTAAACAAAAGGGAAAAGTACAAAGCTAGACTTAGACCTTTTGACTATTTTAAAGAGTTTGAATCTATCGATTTTGAAAGTTTGGGTGAGGGAGATAGGTTTTATCTTCAAGATTTTGGGATTTTTACAACAGAATTTTTAGAAGATGAGTTCACTATGAGACTTCGTGTTCCAGCTGGTAGATTGACTGCTCAAGAGTTTAAATATATAGCAGAGGTTGTAAAAGAGTATGACCTCTTTAGTATCTTAACTGCTCGTGGTGGTATTCAGCTCCATGAATTACAAGCTGAAGATGTTCACGATATTTGGAAAAAGCTAAACTCTGCTGGTTTAACAACATGGCAAAGTTTCGGTGACAATATCCGTAACATTGTAGCTGATGTGTATGATGGTTGTGGTATATACTCTGAGATAGAGGTTTACCCTATCGTAAAAGAGATGCAAGATTATATAGTGAAAAACCCTCGCTATGTTGGTATGCTACCTAGAAGAGTATCTATCGGAATCTCTGGAAATAGTGCTAGTGTTACCTCATTTTTCGCAAACGATCTCTACTTCGCTCTTGCTCAAAAAGATGGTGTAAAAGGGTTCAATGTTTTAATGGGTGGTAAAAATACCGAGATAGCCAAAGAAGCAAATATATTTTTAAAACCTGATGAAGTGTTTAACTTTTTTAAAGCATTTGTAGAGGCTTTTTACCTACACGGTTCCCGTTTTGCTCGTTCAAAAACTAGACTTTTTTATATGATAGAAGAGATAGGTATGGATGGTTTAGTGAAGCATATAGAAAAAGAGTATGGCTCTAAGTTTGAAAGTGCTGGAGATATTTTACTTAAAAAAGTTGTTTTTGAGCACCAAGAGGAACTTAAAGATGGAACATTTTCTTACTGCTACCAAACAGATTTTGCTAGACTAAGTACTGATGAGATGATTCAAATCTCAGACTATGCGATAGAAAATGATACCCAAGTTCGTATAGGAATCGACCAAAATATCTACCTTTTAGGGTTAAAAGATAAAACTGTACCATTTGATTCACCTAGTGAGAGTTCAACCATTTTAGCTTGTGCTGGTAACCTATGCCCCTACTCTTTTTGGAGTATTAAAAATGAAACAAAGTATCTACCACTATCTAAAATCAACAAGTATGGAATCCAAATCGGTTTTTCAGGATGTGCTAAAGGTTGTGGACGACACTACCATACAGATATAGGTCTCATAGGTTTAAAAACCAACAACTTTGGAGACACAGAGGGTGGTGCTAAAGTTTTTTTAGGTGCTGTTCATACAAAAGGTGTATCAGTTGGTAGGATGATATTTTCACTTGTACCACTTGTTCATTTAGAAAAAACATTATCTTTAATCATTAGTTTATATGAAAAAAGTGGATATGAAAACTTTGAATATTTTTCACACAACATACTAAACAAATTTTCTGCTGAATTTTTAGCTATTTGGTTTTTAGCAAACCTATCATCAGGTACAGAGTTAGAACTAGAAGTAGATGAGAATATAGTTGTTGGTACACAAAAGTGTTTTATGTATGAAAAATCTTTACTTGAGAAACATTTTAGTGATGTTGATTTTATAGAACCATTTGGTGAAGATAATTTCAGAAAATCTATAAGTGCTTTAAGTAAAAAACTATGGACAGTAGAGGGAGCCGACCCCCACTACAAACCGAAACTAAATAGGACTAACTTTAGATAATATTATCATAGTTCCTATAGATTATCTTAGAAAATTTATAAGAGTAAAGTTTATCGATACTCATAGTGAATATGACAAGATAAATGCTTTGGAGGTGTAAAATGAATTTAAAACCAATTAAAACAGAAAATGCGTATGATAAAGCACTAGAGAGAGTTGATGAACTTATGGAGTTAAATCCAAAGTTAGATACACCACTTAGTGATGAACTAGAGATTCTAGTGATGCTTATAGAAAAATATGAAGAGAAACATTGGTCTATAAGTGAACCAGACCCCATAGAAGCTATAAAAATAAGAATGGAAGAGTTAAACTTAAAACAAAAAGATTTAGTACCTTATGTTGGTAATGCTAGTAAAGTATCTGAATTACTAAATCACAAAATTTCTCTATCATTAAATATGATAGTAAATCTTGCTAATGAGTTACATCTACCTTTTGAGGTGTTGATGCCTAAGCAATATAAACAACTTACTTAGAACTACTTTTCAGTAGTTCTATTTTAATTCACCCCAATGCTTACCTATATTTAAACTAGCTTTTAGTGGGATTCTAAGTTCCATTATATTTTCCATAATCTCTCTAAATCTATCACCTAATACCTCAGCTTCACTCTCATCTACTTCAAAAATCAACTCATCGTGAATCTGTAAAAGCATTTTAGCGTTTAGTTTCTCATCTTTTATAACATTATGAATCTGATTCATAGATAGTTTTATAAGGTCACTCGCACTACCTTGAAAAACACTGTTCACAGATTCTCTCTCATAAGCTGATCTAAACATAGGTGAAGCATTTTCATAGTCAAAGTACCTACGACGCTTTAGTAATGTCTCTACATACCCAAAATGTTTAGAATCATCTACTATACTACGGAAGTAAGTTTTAACAGTTGGAAAACTCTCAAAATATCTCTCTATAATCTCTTTAGCCTCTTTAGTTGTGATTCCTAAAGTATCTGATAATTTCTTTTGACCCATTCCATAAAGTAACCCAAAGTTTACAGTTTTAGCTACCGATCTTTTAGCTTGTGCTTCATCTTCCCCAAAAAGTGCTATCGCTGTTTGTAAGTGAATATCTTTATCACTGTTAAAAGCATCTACTAAAACAGAATCTTGTGAAAAATGAGCAAGTAATCTAAGTTCGATTTGAGAGTAGTCGATTCCTATAAGCTTTTTACCCTCTGGTGCTATAAATGCTTCTCTTATCTTAAGTCCTAGTTTACTTCTAGCTGGTATGTTTTGTAGGTTTGGATTTTTAGAACTAAGTCGCCCTGTTGCTGTCCCTGTTTGTATAAAAGATGTATGGATACGGCTATTTTTATCCTCTTTTGAAAGTTTTAACAGTGGTTCTATATATGTTGAGTATAGTTTATAAACCTCTCTATACTCTAAAAGAGATTCTATAATCTCATGTTTATCTTTTAAGCCACTTAAAACTTTTTCATTAGTAGAATAACCAGTTTTTGTTTTTTTACCTACTGGAAGCCCCAATGTTTCAAAAAGTACAACACCTAACTGTTTTGTTGAGTTTATATTAAATTCACTTCCAGCTAAATCATAGATTTTTTGAGTAAGTTCACCTAGTGTCTCTTTAACCTCAACTAAGAAAGCATCTAAAAAAGCACTATCAAGAGCGATTCCCTCTTTTTCCATCGCTAATAATGTTGTTATAAATGGAACTTCAACCTCCATAGATTCTTCTATAAGATGGTTAGCACTTTGAAGTTTTAGTTTCTCTAAAAATAGATTAAAAAGTTTTAAAGTTATAAAAGCATCTTCAGAAGCATATTTACAAGCATCTTCTAACTCAACACTAGCAAAAGTTTCACCTTTTTTTACTGTATCTTTAAAAGCTACCATCGTGTGATTTAGAAGTTTATCTGAAAGTTTATCTAAGGCTAAAGCACTCTCAGGGTTTATAAGCCAAGCTAGAACCATACTATCGGAGTAAACTACTAAAGAATCATCATCTAAGAATCTAGTGATAAAATGTAGATCAAACTTTATGTTATGCCCAACAACTTTATGTTTAAATATCATTTTTATAGCAGTTTTTATATCTTTTTCATCTATCTGTTCAGGTACACCAAGATAAAAATGTTTAAATGGCACATAGTAAGCCTCACTCTCATTAAAAGCAAAACTAAACCCAACTAGATGATCTTTTTCATAATCAAGCCCTGTTGTTTCAGTATCGAATGCTATGATGGTATCACTATCTAAACTATTTAGTATGTTATATAACTCTTTGGTATCAGTTAAAAGTGTAGCTTTAAAATCAAGCTTTTTGTTTTCTAGTATATCTGTTTGCACTTTTTGTATAGCATCATCTTTTTTAGAATCACTCACCATATTTTTGGCATGAAGAACACGGAGAATCGCATTTTGTTCATACTTTACAAGCTCATCATATATATTTAAAAATGGATTTTCAATATCCATTTTATACTCTTCAAAATCAAGTGAATCAAAAACATCTTGTTTTAGAGTTACTAACTCTTTTGACATATAGGCATCATCTTTTGAAGTGATAAGTTTCTTTTGAGTAGCACCTTTTATCTCATCTATATGCTCATAGATAGCATCTAAACTACCATACTCTTTTAAAAGTTTTTCTGCTCCAACTTTACCTATCCCTTTTACACCAGAAACATTATCGGCAGTATCACCAAGTATAGATTGATAATCTATAAACTGTTTAGGAGTTACACCATACTTCTCAAAACAAGCTTCCTCATCCATACTTTTTCGCTTTATAGCATCAACAACAACGATATTACCATCATCTATAAGCTGATATAAATCTTTATCGTGTGAAACAACACGAACTTTATAACCTTTATCTTTTGCTAATTTTGAAACTGTTGCTATCATATCATCAGCTTCATACCCTTGCATACCTAATGTTTTATAACCCATCTTATCTATCCACTCTATTGCGATAGGAAGTTGCATAGTAAGTTCTGGTGGTGGTGCTTTACGGTTTGCTTTGTAGTTTGAATCTATCTCATTTCTAAAGGTATCACCTTTAGTATCTATCGCAAAGATTATATAATCGCTATTATGTTGTTGTTGAAGAGTTGCTACAAAATTTGTAAAACCAGTTAAAAGACCAGTTGGGAAACCCTCTTTATTTTTTAAATGTTGTGGAAGTGCATAAAAACTACGGAAGAAAAATCCAAATGTATCTATTATAGTAACTGTTTTACTCATTATAAGCCTTTATTATATTTAATATCTCTTGTGGTGTATCTATAGCTGTATTATATCCATTATCTGATGAAAAACCCCATCTTACAAATATAGAATCTATACCAGCATTTTCAGCACTTTTCATATCTTTTGAACTATCACCAACTACACAAGCATAATCTTTAGAATCATCAAAATCATAAAATGCAAGAATCTTATCTATCATCTCTGAATCTGGTTTAGATATTTTCACTTTATCTGAACCAATTATCATATCAAATATAGAATCTATTTTTAGATGTTTTAACATGATAAGAGCAAATTTAGTTGGTGCATTTGTAGCAACGGAGAGTTTGACACCAGATTTTTTAAGTGTATGAAGTGTATCTAAAATACCATCATAAAGGTAAGGATTTTTCATACATTGTGAAGCATAATGTAACTCAAAAACTTTTTTATCTTTCTCTTGATAAATTTCAGTACCATATAAAAGCTTAGGCAAATTTCGATTTTCCATATTTATAACTTCAGCTACATACTCTTTTGTTAATGGTGGTAAATCATAGTGCAAATCTCTTATATAATTTACAGATATAGTTATATCAATCTTAGAATCTATAAGTGTACCATCCATATCAAATATAACTATTTTCATAAAACTACTTCATTTTTTCATAAATTTCACAAAGAGCATCTACAAAAAGTTCGCTATCATTTGGGCATCTACAAACTCTATACTCTTTAAAACCCAACTCCTCTGCTATCTCTCTGTACTCTATCTCAAGTTCAAAATCTGTTTCAGAATTATCAATGGTAAAAGCTAATGGAAATATGATAATACCTCGGTTTCTTACAGTTTTTAGTTTATCTTCTAATGATGGTTTTAACCACTCCATAGGTCCAACTTTTGACTGGTAAGCTAAGTGAACATCATGGAAATTCATAGACTCATCATCTAACATCTTTTTTAAAATTTCGGTATGTTTCTCTATATGTTTTTGATAAACATCACCAGCATCTACTATCTTTTGAGGAAGTCCATGAGCTGAAAAAATGATGTCAAAATCTCGATAATCATCATCTTTTACTTTCTCTTTGATCCTCTCAATTATAGCTTTATTGTAAGTTTTATTTTCAAAAAAATGTTTTATTTCAACTAAAACAGCATCACCATCACTTTTATGATAAGCCTCTTCAAAATCCTCTAATGATGATTTTGTAGTTGTTGTAGATTGTTGTGGATAAAGTGGAATCAAATATATTTTTGTTATATCCTCTTTATTTAACTTCTCTATAACCTCATTAGCAAATGGTGGTGTGTACCTCATAGCAAAATCAACTATAACATCTTTTCCAAGTTTAGTTTGTAGTTTTTTTACTAGATTCTTAGTATGTCCAACTATCGGTGATTTACCACCTAATTCTCTATAAATCTCTTGTGAAGATTCTGTACGATTAAATACAATCATACCACCTATAAACTTTCTAAGTAAACCACTTTTCATAGTTAAAATGTTTTTATCAGCAAACATATTTTTTAAAAACATCTCAACCTCTTCAAGATTGTTAGGTCCACCCATATTTAGTAAAATCACTGCTTCTTTATTATTTGGCATTTTATTTCTCATTATAAATTTTTAATATCTTCATATTTTAATCCTGTTGAATCAGATATACTTTTATAGTCTAAGCCAATTTTTAAAAGGTTTCTAGCTATCTCTTTTTGTTTATTTTTTTCTCCCTCTTCTCGTCCCTCTTCTCGTCCCTCTTCTAATCCTTTTGCTTTTCCTTCAGCCAATCCTTTTACTTTTCCTTCAGCTAATCCTTTTGCTTTTCCTTCAGCTAAACCCTCCTCTTTAGCCATCTCCTTAGCATAATCCATCACATTTTTATAATCTAGTCTTGTTTTTAAATCGTGTTGGTAAGCAAATTGTTTCTCTTTTGGTAGTGCTAAAAACTCTGCCATATCGAATGCTTGGTTTAACAGTTTATCATCTTTAAATGTTTGTGGTATATGGGTTAAGTCTTGAATATTATTTAGCATATATAGCCAATACTCTAAATGGTTAGATAGT